>Ga0172379_10000308_pt1 | contig 130293 bp, 94 predicted proteins | sample GrowelOW334metaG_FD_119756 | JGI IMG/M metagenome (GOLD analysis project Ga0172379, IMG submission 119756) | Groundwater microbial communities from an aquifer near a municipal landfill in Southern Ontario, Canada - Groundwater well OW334 metaG | ecosystem: Environmental > Aquatic > Deep... | reverse complement strand
GGATGAGTATGTAACTTGGTTCAACAACAGCAGAATTCACGGGTCGCTGAATTATCTAACACCGGCTGAATTCAGATCATTGTCCTTATAATTTTTGTATCATTAAGCGTTGACGATCCAGTAGAAGTTATCGCACTGTCACGGTTTTCCCGCTCCAAAAACCGGCTTTGGCGCGAATAAAAGTCATAGACAAACGCACTCATTAATAAAATCAGCACAATCATAACGCTGATTATCAAACGATATTTTATCGACATATTACTCCATCCACTCATGGCAACCTCACTATACAGCATACAGTGTCAAAGCTGTTTAGATTATTATAACCACCATTATACACTGTAGCCGCCGCTAATAAAAGCAGATTATTCATCTTAAAAGCCATATTATAAAACACATAAAAGAGCATCGGAAATTATCCAACACTCTTTATCTTTCATTAATTATTCTCTTTAACTATTTTATTAAACCGTCCTCTAAACCGTCTTCCCGACATTAAACATTCGCATTATCGGTAGTGCCAATGCGCCTCTTAATTCCGCACCTTCGCTCACCGGTGAAAACAGCACCCGATTTTGCACGTTCATTGATTTCAGGCGCCTGTTAATGACCGGCTGCAATTCATCCCGAAAATCGCATACTGGCCCGCCGATAACAATAGCGCTTGGATCAAGCAGATTTATGATATTGCGGATACCCCACCAAAGCTGTTCGACGTAATTATTCAACAATTTGACCGCGGTGTCGTCCGCGCATTTCAGCCGCTCGGCCAACTCGACATGTGAGCTGATTTTTTTTGTAGTCAGGGCATTATAATCTTTGAGAAGATTAGTAACCGAAACATAACTTTCCCAACAACCGGTGCGGCCGCAAACACACTTCCGGCCATCACCTACAACCGCCATGTGCGCAACATTTCCGGCCATACCATATTCACCGGCGTAATGTGCACCGTTTAGAAACATCTGCGCATCAACTGCCTGCGCGATTGAGACAAATATTACGTTATTACTATCCGGCCGCAATTCCTTTATCGCCGCAAGCGCAATTGACGTTGCAACATTCTCGAAATACAGGGGAATTTCCTGCCCCTTATATTCAAAAACCAATCCCGGAAACAAGTCACCGTGCTGGAGTTTCTGTTGTTCATATTCGTCGAGCCAGGGTGAAATAACACCCACACCGCAAATTTTTCCACCTGGAATGGCAAGAGCATCCAGAATACGGGTAGCGTTTTCTTTAACAACTTGCGTTGCTGTTTCAACGTCAATTCCGATTGGCACAACAAACGATTCCTGATGCACGATATTGAAGTTTAAATCACATAATCCGAAATATGCACGACCACTTGAAACAACGATTCCGGCAGCATAAAAAGTATCTGCGGCAAATTTCAGCACCATTGGCCGCCGGCCGCCACTAGACTTGCCGAGTCGCTCTTCAACTACCAGATTGCGTTCAATAAGATTGTTTACAATGGTATTAATCAATGTCAAACTCAAATTGGTTTCATACGCCAATGATTTTTTGGTAGTTTCTTTATTGGAGCGAATACACTCCAACACCTTCTTGACATTTGCATCTCGCATTGTTTCGTGGTTAATATTTTCTACAACAAACATTTTATACATCCTTATTACTTTTTTTAGTCCGGTTATTATAAGCCGTGTGTTAAAACAAATCAAGCTTTTTATTTTCGACGTTTAAAAAGATTTACCACAAGCGGTTATGCTTGTGGTAAATCTTTTTAAACTATTAAATTATAATTCAACTTAACTACCGCAATATTTAATCCTCAAACGGTTTGCTGTGCACTACCAATTCGCTATGTTTGTTGCCATAGGAAGCATAAATTATCGTACCGATCAACGACCAGACAACAAAGCGCACCCAGGTAACCCATACCAATTGTGTCGCAAAGAATATGCACATCAAAATCGCCGCGCCGGCGATAACCCAAACGAATGGACATCTGAAACTGCGTTTTAGCTCCGGACGTTTTATCCGCAGTATCAGCACCGCGATTGAAGTCGTGATAAATGCAAAGTAAGTGCCGATATTGGACATTTCGATAATCTCATTAATCGGCGCAAAGCCGGCGATCAGCGCAATAAAGATACCCGTCATCCAAGTCATAACGAACGGAGTCTGATGTTTTTTGTGCAACCGGCAAAGTTTGTGCGGAATCAAACCATCCCGTGACATCGCGAAAAAGATTCGTGACTGTCCGTACAGCGTCGCCAAAATTATCGAGGTGAGCGCAAAAACAACGCCGACACCCAGTATCGCCGCACCCCAGCGATAACCTAAATGCGCAAGTGCATACGCCACAGGATCGGCCGTATTCAGCTGATCATACGGGACCACTCCGGTCAAGACCAGCGAAACTATGACATACAACGTCGAACAAACTATCAACGTGCCAATAATTCCGATTGGCAGGGATTTTTTGGCATCAATACATTCTTCCGCAGAGGTTGAAACGGTATCAAAACCCAAATAAGCAAAAAACACTATTGAAGCGGCTGTAATTACACCCTTCACGCCAAACGGCATAAACGGAATCCAGTTTTTCGGATCAACATTTGGTCCGGCAATAATAATAAAAAACAATACCACGCAAATTTTGATAATTACCATGAAGTTATTGGCACGGGCGCTTTCTTTTACCCCGCGTGCCATCAGCCAGGTCATCGCCAGAACGATAAACATTGCCGGCAAATCCACTCCGCCGCCCGGAGTGCTGCCATCAAAATTCGGGCCGTTCGACAACCATGGCGGCAAAGCCAGTTTGTCATTAAGACTGGCAAAAACCCCGCGGATATAAGCCGACCAACCAACCGCTACTGCCGCCAGACTGACCGCATACTCCAGAATCAAATTCCAGCCAACCAGCCAGGCAATGTACTCGCCAATGGTGTAATAGGCATAAGTGTACGAACTTCCGGCTGCCGGAACCATCGACGCCAACTCTGCGTAACTCATCGCCGCACAGGCCGCAGCAATTCCCGCCAAAATGAACGCAACCGAAACCGCCGGTCCGCCGTGTGTTGCCGCCTCGATTCCGGTAAGCACGAATATACCGGTCCCAAGTGTCGATCCGACACCGAGAGCTATCAAGTCAAATGATCCGAGCGTTTTCGGAAGTTTCATTTCATTTCCTAACAACGACAAATCTTTCCTTCGAAAATACGACATTTGAGCTCCTTTCTTACACCTCTTGAAAAAATTAAACAAAAAAACGAATGCTTAACAATACTGCACTCGTTTAAATTTTAGTATAATACGCTCCCTAGCTCTTTTATTGGTCTTTAGTTTACCTATTAGCCGGCACAAAGTCAAGCGCTTTTTGCTTTTTCAGGATTTTTTTGCGCGCTCTCCAGTCAGGCAGTAACTGCTCAAGCAGCCGATAAAAACCGGCGCCATGGTTGAGTTCGCGAATGTGGCACAGCTCATGGATAATTATTAACTCCAATGCCCGCTTCGGATAACGTATAAGTTTTTCGTTGAGCATTACCCGATGTGTACGCCTTGAATATGAGCCCCACCGCCCGGTTGCCGGTTTAATTGCCAGCGTTGGTTTTTGTGGCGAAAATAATTCGCCGATACTTAACCAAATGTTATCAAATGCATCACGGATAATCCGCTGTGCATACGACGCAAAATAATCATCCAATAGTCCGGTCGCTTGTTTCGAATCCGGACAATAAACAGTAATCTCTGTTTGTTCGGCAATTACCAGCGGACTGCCCGGCCGGATGCTCAATAGATATTGCCCGTCTTGCACCCTGATCATTTGGCCATCGCAATACCCACGGTCACTATTGTTGCTATCGATATTGATCCGGCGGATATGTTTTTCAATCCAGCCACGGCGCTTTTCCAGAAACTCCACTGCATATTGTTGCGGCACTTTCAGCGGAATAGTTACCCGAACTGATCCACTGCCGGTAACCCTTAATGTAAGATGTTTTACAGATTTTCTTACAAATTCTACCGGATAATCACAATGTTGATTAGCAGTCATTTTTCGCCAACTTCTGCAAGGTTTTTATTTGCCGTTCTTTTTCCCTGGGCTTAATTTTGGCGGCTAAAATTGCGTCAATCATGTCCATCTCACTTAACTGTTTTTTATAATTATATATTCACAAAGCACAAACTTCTACAACCACTGTCCGCTTTTTTGTTTTTCTATGCAAAAAATTCCGTTAAACATTCCGTCGGGTCACCGCGCGAAATAATCGCGAGATTGGATAATGCCCGCGACGCGGCAACATATAACAATCGTCTGTCGATACTATCGTTTGAATCATAATTTTTGGCGCTGGCATTGGAAATTATCACTGCGTCAAATTCTAGCCCCTTGGCATTCGGTGTAGACACAAGTGTAACACCCTCTACAAAACGATCTTGCGTACCTTTAATATAATTTATCTCCGGTGGGCCTCCTGGCTTGATCAACTCCAAATATAACGTATCGCTTTCGCTCTTATACTTTGGAATTATCGCAATAGTTTTGCAGCCCTTGGCACGATATTTTTCGACGTATTCAAGAATTTTTGCGCCGATACTCTGTTCATCCGGCAACCGGCAGAAATCCACCTGCTCGTTGTTGTCAAAAACTGCTTCAATCGCGGTTCCGGCAATCGCATTGCAGACGCGGGTTATTGCCGCCGTCGAGCGATAGCATTTATTTAGTATATGCGGCTCGACATACGACAGACTGAAATGATCGCGGATATAGTCTAAACCACGCCATTCGTTCGCGTTGCGATAGTTGAATATTCCTTGATTTTCGTCGCCGGCAATAGTAAATAACTGATTTTTACTCATCAGGCACAGCAAATACATCTCCAGCTCACTAATGTCCTGCACTTCATCGATAACAATATTTTCATAACGCCTGTACCATTTGCAGTCACTAAACAAACTAAGCGCCAACACCGCACATAACTGGGTGTCCTCACGCGCCAGCCGCCGGCGGTTAAGATTGTAGTCCTTATACTTGATGTAGCGTTCGTGTTGCGGCTGTGTCACTTTGATAGAATTCAACAATTGCCGGTACAGTTTGGTAACGTCTCTAATCTCCAGGTTTTTTCGAGCCCGTTCCAATTCATCTATTGCCAGAAGCTCGACATTTGTTCCGCCGGTATCGCGAGCGTATTGCGACAACGTTGCCTGATAGTCCGCACGCAATTCCGCCAGTTCAGCCCGTAAATCAACAAGAAATTGCTGATAAGCCAGCCGCGAAATATTGTTGAAACGTCCAATACAAACGGCATCGATTAATTTTTCCAACCGCCCGCCCAGCCGTTCGAGTAATATTTGCAAAGCTCTTTCAAGCTGTATCGAAGCAGCAACACGGGCGAGTAGTGCAAGATAGCTCGTTAAAGTCGTGGTTACAAAGTAGTTATACGCTTTGATTATATCGTCAATCGCTTTTTTGCCGTTAAAATATTTGTATCCTTCCAGATAATCCTTGTCCGGAGCAACGTTATGGTTAATGACTTCCAACTCGTAATCATAGATTTCGAACCGTGGCTTTATCGCCCATAATTCATCCCATACCGAGCTGGCAATCTCGGTCGTTGTCATCGCAGCAATGCGTTCGATCTCTAATTCCGGAATGATTTTTGCCAAATAGTTGCGAAATATCGGGTTAGGCAGCACTAGCAAGCAGTCTTCGACATTCAGTTTTCCGTCATACAGCAGATAAGACAGTCGATGCAGCACCACCGAAGTTTTCCCAGAACCGGCAACTCCCTGAATCTTGATGCTGGTATTCAGCGGACGCCGGATTATTGTGTTCTGATTTTCCTGAATCGTGCTGATAATGTCTTTTAGATGCGTACCGGCATTGCGTTTTAATAATGCCGCCAGATTTTCGTCATAGTGTTCTTCGCTAATCGCCGCGTCAAAAACATCGTTGTATCCAAGAAAACGGCTATCGCTTATATCAAAGCGTCGTTTTAACTCGACGCTTACCTGCTTTTCACCTAATGATACCCCGCGCAGGTGTTTAGAATAAAACAAGTTGGCTATTGGTTTGCGCCAGTCGGTGACATAATAACGGTCACCCTCTTCAATCTGCATGACCTTGCCGATATAAATCGTTTCGCGCTGTTTTTCTTCGTCATGATAATCCATACGGGCAAAGTACGGTTCCGAAAATGCCGCAGTCAGTTTTTTCAACTGCCGCGTATTATTCTGACTGCTCACCCGATGCAACGCTATTTCATGATGGCTGTCAATGCTAATTCTTTTATTGACAATTATTTCTAACTCCTCGCCTTGTCGGCGAACAACTTCCAATACTTCATCAAAATATTTCTGTTCCTGTGCCAAATCTGTCTTTTGATTTTCTTGCTGCATTCTGCCTCCTGCCTTTCCGCGGTTTGCGGCTATTCATTTTCAACGTCACCGGCATTACGCGTAAAACCTCTCCCTTCCTGCGCAATGCAAAACGCCGCAGACAGGGCTTTACCCCCTGTCTGCGGTTGGTATTAGCGATAAGAAACATGAACAAAGTCAGTGGTTTCTGTTTTTCAGATGCTAATTATATCAATAGCTATTCGAACTATGCAAGTATTACCACTTTAAAATTTTCCATAGGCATTTTTCCAATTGTCCGTACAAGCCAGAAATTCAGCATAACCATGTTCACGGATAAATTCCAACGCCTGGTGGTATTTTTTGTATTTATAACCTGTATGTGCCAGCAAGTCATTAATCAATGAACAATTATGATATTGCTCACAATCGGCACAGGTAGCCAGGTTTTTGCCAATGCAACAACGCTTGATCACGCATTTTGCTTTGGAAAAATCGCGTCCGCCGCTATCGTAGCCAAGTTTACAACCCTTACAGCTACCACCGGTAAAAGCCTTGCAGGTTCTGCAATATGCGCCGCAACAACCTATGTATTCTTTACTCATCTTTCTGGCTCCCGATTTATTTCAGCAAAAATCAGATCTACTATTACCATCATTGTTGACCGCGGCGTGACGTCGTAACCATGAATTGTGCTTTTGTTTAATACAACCGTCGGAGCGCTGTGCGCAAGCGCAACCAGCCGGGAATTAGAATTGGCAGTAATCGCTGCAAACGCGATATTCCTCGCCGCCAGACTCTCTGCTGCAGTAACCAGTGTCCGGGTATTGCCGCTCGATGAAAAAAATACACAATATTCACCATGCCGGGCATTAGCCGCTAGCAAATCCACCATGTGCGAATCATAGGCTCCAATCGCGTTAATTCCGGTTTGCGAAAGTAATTGTACAAAATATTCGGCAACAGTTTTTGACAACCCATGCGCGAAAACATATACCCGGCTTGCCGCAACAATCCGGTCGGCAATAAGTTTATAATCACCGATTTTTTCTTCCTGAAACAACTGTTCTAACGCTTGACACAGCTGCCCGGCGGAATCTCCATACACAAGCTGTTTATCACACAACTGTTTTAGCAGATATTTAAACTCCGAAAATCCCGCGCAACCGATTTTGTGACACATCCGGATAATCGTGGTAGTGCTGACTCCGGCGGTTTCTGCAAGTTGAGTAAGATTATAGCCGCTGCACTTCTCCAACGCAGCGTCGATATGGCAAAAAACATACCGCTCTGATTCGCTGAGCTGTTTCTGTTTGTCGGCAAACCGCTCCATCAACCGTCCCATTTTTTGCCTCCTGCTATCGGCTGGCAACCTGCCGTTTCCAATCTTTGTATAATTATACCATTTTTGTATGAGACTTCCGCACCGTTTGGTGTAATAATATCATTATCGTATTATTTTGAAGGAGCGCAAGATGAATCTAGCTACAGTCACTAATGAAAACCTGATATTTTTGGACGCCGATTGGCAGACCAAACAGGCCGTCATCGAAAACATCGCACAAGCCTTTTTTGATAACGGTATTTTAACCGACAAACAGGCCTATATTACCGCCGTTTTCGAACGCGAAGCAATCGGTGAAACCGGACTGGAGCGCGGGCTGGCAATTCCGCACGGCAAATCGACAGCCGTAGCTAAAGCGGCTTTCGCGGTCGCACGGTTGAAAACTCCGCTTGCCGAATGGGAAAGCATCGACCCGGATAACAAAGTGCAACTGGTTTTCATGCTGGCAATTCCGCAATCCGAAGCTGGTGGCGCACACATAGATATTCTGGCAGCGCTCAGCACCCAACTGTTAGATGAAGATTTTTGTGCAGCGCTCATGCACGCCGGATCTCCTGAACAAGCAATGACAATTTTATCGGCGCAGACTTCCGAAAAACAACAACCGCTAGCTGCCGATCCGGCAAAAACTACGATTTTGGCAATAACAGCCTGTGCCGCCGGCGTGGCACATACTTATATGGCTGCTGAAGCGCTGGAAAAAGCCGGACGCGCTAAAGGTATCCGCGTAGTCGTAGAAAAACAGGGCGCTAACGGTATCGAAGATCCAATTTCGGCAGCTGATATCCGGGCGGCCTCGGCAATAATCTTCGCAACCGACATCGCCCCGAAAAACACCGCCCGTTTCAACGGCCTGCCGTTCGTCCGCACCCGCGTGGCTGAGCCGCTGCGCAATGCCGCCGCGCTGCTCGAAAAAGCTATTAACAATCCGGATGGCACTGTCAACGAAACCAGTCAGGCCGGTTCGTCCGCGTCACAAGACGACGGGTTTTGGCAGGGTCTTGGCAAAGCAATATTGACCGGTATTTCTTATATGATTCCGGTTATTGTCTCCGCCGGTATTATGATCGGCCTTTCCAAACTGCTGGCACTGCCCTACGGGCTTTCCACCGAAATTGCCAAGCCGGAGTACGCGCAAAATCCGGATGGCTTTATCCGCTTATTATATTTTTCCGGTATGTTCGGTGATATGATTTTCAAATTCATGTACCCGGTGTTTGCCGGATTTATGGCAATGGCAATCGCCGACCGTCCGGGCTTTATCGCCGGTTTTGCCGGCGGCGCGTTTGCAGCCGGTTTACATTATGTCTTTTGGGGAATCAAAGGCGGCATTCCTTCCGGTTTCCTCGGCGCGCTGATTTTGGCGATGGTCGCCGGCTACAGTGCACGCTGGCTCAATCGCAATGTCAAACTGAGCAAGAATCTGTTGCCAATGAAACCGATGTTAATCGTTCCGGCGCTTAGCATCGTTTCAGTGTTCTTAGTAAATCTGTATTTTGTCGATCCGGTATTTGGCGCAATTAATCTTTGGCTGCGCGAACTGATTATGTCCACTAAAGGCGCCGGCGGTTTTATCCTGCCGACCGTAATTGCTGCCGCCACTGCATTTGACCTGGGTGGACCGGTCAACAAAGCCGCCGGTGCAATTGCTATCGGTCTGGCCGCTGATAAAATCTACCCGCTTACCGCACGGGTGCTGGCAATCGTCATTCCGCCCATCGGCCTCGGTTTGGCAACCCTGATCGACAAATATGTGGTTCGCCGCCGGGTATTTAACAAAGATCTTCGTGTTGTCGGCAACACATCGTTATTATTGGGTTTTTTGGCAATCAGTGAAGGTGGTATACCGTTCATGCTCGCCAACCCGCTGATCACCATTCCGATTAACGTTATTGGCGCCATTATCGGCGCAAATGTCGCAGTCGCTTTTGGCGCCGTGCAGTGGTTCCCGTTACCGGCAATTTGGGGCTGGCCGCTCGTGGAAAACTTTCCGGCTTACGCACTTGGTTTAATCTCCGGAGTACTGGTCATTGCCTTTGGCAATATTTTTGTCCGCTATTATTTGCTGAAAAAAAATCCGGACGGAGAACTTGAATGATGCCAAGAACTGTTCATGTCGTTCCGCACTCCCACTGGGATCGCGAGTGGTATTTTACAATTGAAGATTCTAACGTTTTATTGGTCGAAAATCTTGATTTTCTGATCGAATTGCTCGAAACCAGTCCGGACTTTCCGGCTTATACTTTCGACGGCCAGGTATCGGTTATTGACGAGTATTTGAAAATCCGTCCCGAGAATCGGGAACGGCTCGAAACTCTGATAAAAAACCAGCAGCTGCTGATTGGCCCCTGGTACACCCAAACTGACACCCTACTGGTAGGTATCGAATCAATTATCCGTAATTTATTGTACGGAATCCGGCGCGCAAAACAATATGGCAACTGCATGAACATCGGCTACCTGCCGGATGTTTTTGGCCAGAACGCTTATCTGCCTTCGCTATTTTGCGACTGTGGTTTGGAATATTCCGTTTTTCAACGCGGCGTCTATAATGATCAGATCAAAACCAGTTTGAATTTCTTCTGGCGCTCGCCGGATGATTATAGTATCAAAACCAATAATATTTACCTGGGCTACGGGCCGGGAAAATTTATTCAACAAGACGGAAAATATCTGGATGAAAAACTTCGGCCGCTATTGGCAAAACTTGCCTCCTTCGAACCAACCGACGCGCCGTTGCTGTTACCGTCCGGCGGCGATCAGATGCTGGTGCGTCCCGAACTACCACAGGTAGTTAATACATTGAACACTCATTCCACAGATTATCAGTTTCTGCTTTCCACTTATGAACAATACCTGGAACAAGCCTGGAACAAAAAAACTGATGCCACGACAATAACAGGTGAACTAATCGCAGAAGAAAAATCACGCGTTCATCATACCATTGGCAGCCAACGTGTTGATATCAAGCAAAAAAATAGCGCGCTGGAACATAAGCTAACACACGAACTCGAACCATTGGCAACAATTGCCGTACAACTCGGTTTGAAGTACCCGCATACCTGGCTGGATTCAATCTGGACCCAGCTATTCGATGTTCATGCTCACGACAGCATCGGCGGCTGTAATTCCGATGAAACCAACCAGACGATTATTGACCGGTTAGATAAACTAAGCAACATCACGGACAGCCTGCTCAACGTACTAAAGAAACAAATTAGCCGCGCCATCGCAAGCACTTACGGAAAAACCAATATTCTAACGCTGTTCAACTTGGCTCCAGCCAAACCGCTTGCGATTCATAACGCTGTGGTTTTCAGCAGTACTCCGGATATTGAGCTCAAAGATTTCGCAGGCAGCACAATAGAATTCTCAATAATAAACCAACAACAGTTAAGCGGCGGAACAGTGGTCGCAGTGACCGCAGCCGGTGAACAAGTAACGGCTGCACCCGATTATTACCGCAACGAACTACTAATCAAAACTCAATTGCCCAACTTCGGCTATACAGCGTTAGAGATAATAGAGTTATCGTGTGACGAGACGATGTCAAGTAAAAATGAGTTGTCAAGTAGTCAAGTGGTTCGACGCGCGGCAACTTGTACGATTATCGAAAACACCAATCTGGCGTTGGAATTGTGCGCCGGACGGCTTAAATTAACGCACAGAGCATCCGGCAGAATTTTTGACAACCTGCTGATATTCGAAGACAGCGCCGATGCCGGAGATTCTTATGATTATTCACCGCTGGCAAATGGCCGGACATTACTTTTTGACCAATGCGAACTAATAACCCAAGAAATTCACGAGCATACGCAAATTCTGCTAGTGAAACAGCTGCTGTCTGTGCCTGCCGGGTTGTCCGCACGGACTGCCGGCGATTGCACAATCAGTATTGAGGTGTTGAGCACGCTTGAGCTGCGCGCCGGCGAAAAATTCTTGCGCGTTAGCCATCAGCTGACTAATAGCGCTTGCGATCATCGGTTGCGCGTATTATTGCCGGCTTTGAGCGCGGAAACATCATTTGCCGATCAGGGGTTTTCGTTGATCACCCGGGCTGCGGAAAATCCACGGCTAGGCGACTGGCACGAGAACAAATTTGCCGAAGCTCCAGTCGCAATTTATCCGTTCCAGTCCATCTGCGGAACAGGCGACGAAACAGCAACTTTTGCCGTTTTTGCCAACGGCCTGAAAGAATATCAATTGCTCGGCGATGAGCGGCGGCTGGCACTCACTCTGTTTCGTTCAGTAGGCCTGCTTGGCCGCGACGATTTGCTTTGGCGTCCCGGACGGGCATCAGGCATCAACAACAAAGTTGTCGAAACTCCGGATGCACAACTATGCAAGCCGCTATCCTTCGAATATGCCCTGCTTTTTGACCAAACCAGTTCGGAATCCGAATTATTCACGGAAAAAGAACACTATCTCAACCAAACATTGTCTTACCAAACCCAGACGCTAAACAGTTTCGAGGAGCGACTCGACCGGTTCATGTTGCCACAACCCATCGACTCGGCGCCGCACCATTTTTCGCTATTGGAACTCGGCAACGATAGTGTTTTCGTCAGCGCCCTGAAATGCGGTTATGACAACAATACCATTATCCTGCGACTTTATAATCCGACGGCGATCCCGCAAACTGCCGGACTTGCTGCGCCGTTGTTTTCGATTTCAGTCACTAATCTGACCGAATTGCAAACGCGGCCGTTTGACCAGCTGGTTCCGGCACGCGGTTATGTAACATTGCGATTAACTCACGAACAGGAAGGTAATAATGCTTAAAACGAAAATAGAATTCTATCTCAAATCCATCTATGGTGAAACATATTCTGAAAGCCAAACCGAGCAGATTATGGCTCTGCTAAACCGCTACGAAAAAACAAAACCGGCAGTATCCAGCCGTCCGGATGCAAAAACTGCTTACCTGATTACTTACGGCGACAGCATCAGTGAAGCAGCCGCCACGCCTCTGGCGACCCTGAACAAGTTTTTGCAGGAACAGGTCGGACAGGCAATAACTGATGTTCACCTGTTGCCAATGTTTCCTTACACCTCGGACGATGGTTTTTCCGTTACCGACTATCGCGCCATTGATCCGAAGTTAGGCAGTTGGGATGATATAAGCACGCTGTCCGCTGATTATCGGCTGATGTTTGATTTCGTTGCCAACCATGTTTCTAAATCAAGCGTCTGGTTTCAAAAATACTTAGCAGGTGAACAACCTTATACTGAATATTTCATTAAATGCGACCCGAATTTTGATGCCAGCGTAGTCGTCCGACCGCGTACTTCGCCATTGTTTCACGAATACAATGGCAACAACGGCAAAACAACTGCCTGGACAACTTTCAGCGAAGATCAGGTTGATGTTAACTTCGGTTCGTTTCCCCTACTGCTGGAAATGTGCGATATTCTGCTTGATTATTTGCACCGCGGCGGGACGAGCATCCGACTTGACGCGATCGGTTTTATCTGGAAACAATCCGCTACAACTTGTCTGCACTTGCCACAGGCCCATGCAATCGTCAAACTCTGGCGCGCTATCACCGAGCACTTCAACCGCGGCGCACAATTAATCACCGAAACCAACGTTCCTCATCCCGAAAATATCAGCTACTACGGCGACGGCAACGACGAAGCACACATGGTCTACCAATTCGCACTGCCACCGTTGGTGTTGCACACACTAAGCACTCATGCTGCTACAAAACTGAGTAGTTGGGCCCAAACCATCAGCCGCGTGTCCGACAGCGCGACTTGGTTCAATTTTCTCGCCAGCCACGACGGCATCGGTATGCGACCGAGTGAAGGCATCCTCACCGATGCCGAGCGCCAATACCTGGTGGACAAAGTAGTAGAGAATGGCGGAAAAATATCTTTCAAAAACAACCCCGATGGCAGCCAGACTGTTTATGAACTGAATATCAATTACTTTGACGCACTCATCAACAAAGCCGAGGACCGCGATATGGAACAGCAATGTCGCAAATTCCTCGCCGCCCAATTTATTCTGTTGTCGATGATCGGCGTACCGGCGATTTATATTCATTCATTGCTCGGCTCACGCAACGACTACGAGGGTTTGACACAATCCGGCATCAACCGCCGGATTAACCGTGAGAAACTGGAATATTCGAAATTGGTTGGACAAATTGCCGTTGACTACACCCGGAAAACTATCTTTGAAACGCTGAAACAGCTTTTAACAAAACGCAGCGAGCAACCGGCTTTTTCACCGTATGGCACACAAATCGTAATCGACTGCGGCGCAGATTTTTTTGTATTGAAACGTGTTAGCGAAAACGAAACCGTTATCTGCATTGTCAACGTCTGTGCAGAATCGCGCAAAATTCCGGCCGGTATCAGAGGTTATGATATTATCAGCGATAACTACTGCGGACAAAATTTCGTTTTGGCCGGCTATCAATATTTGTGGCTAAAATAAAATTCTGACTTGAAAATTAAAGCGGCATTATCTACAAACTTTTTTTTGGTCATTTAAATAATGTTTCACGTGAAACATTATTTAAATATCATTAAAGAAGTTAGCGAGGTATAAAAAAGCCGACAAAAAAACGACTCCGCTTTCGCGAAGTCGTTTTTTATTTTAAAATATTAACAACTTACAACGGTTGCTAACGCAAGCACCGCCTATGAATCTGTTTCATAGAAACACTCATCGCAGAATACGGCTGTTTTTTTCGTTTGCTCTTCCTCGGAAATGCAATTCGATAAATCCTCATATTGCAATTGGTGGTCAGTGCAATATTGAATGTAATCGCCGCCAAACCGATCCCACATGACTAATATCGCTATTCCGTCACCCTCATCGACCAACTCGCGTGATAATATACCAAACTCAACACAATAATCAGCAAAAGTCATAGTTGTTCTTACTCCTGTTACATGTAAAATAATTTTTTCTTATACCGGCAAACTCACTATCACTTTTGTTCCCTGACCGGGTTCGCTTTCAATCTCAATACTTCCGTCATATAGCTGAACAATGTGTTTGGCAATCGCGAGACCCAGTCCGGTGCCACCAGTCGCACGTGACCGGTCCTTATCCACCCGGTAAAACCGCTCAAACAATCGCGGTAGGTGTTCGGTAGTAATACCGATACCGCTGTCACTCACTTCCAGTGTCAACGTTTTCCCCTTGCGGATTCCAGTCACAACCACCATACCATTAGTTTTGTTATATTTTATCGCATTGTCGGTAAGAATATACAGCAATTGCTTAATGCGATTTTTATTGGCATCAAGCATAATGCCGGTATCGATCCTGTTTTCCAAAACCACTGATTTTTCTACAGCGCTTGGGCAATTAAGCTGCAGTACTTCGTCAATCGCAATTTTCAGGTCAAAGTGTTCGATCCCGACCCGTTCAATCGTTGTATCCAACTCGGATAATGTCAGTAAATCATCAATCAACAACTGCAACCGTTCCGATTCCAACTCAATTATCTGCAAAAATCGATTGCTGTCGGTTTTGTCCATATCGCTCGTCCGCAGGGTTTCGATAAAGCCTCGAATTGATGTGAGCGGCGTGCGCAACTCATGGCTGACATTTGCTACAAATTCGGCGCGCAGTTTTTCCAACCGGCTGATTTTGGTGATATCGCCAATATAGGCGCAGGCGCCGACTAGAGCGCCTTCAAAAAACACCGGTGAAGTTTCTACCCGCAGCACCCGCTCCAGATCGCCAATCTCGGTTTCGTAACGCCGGCAATCGGCGAGCGTCGCCTGAATCTGTTCGTTGAAACGACGATTGCGGATACAAGCGCCCAACGGTTGTCCGCTGATATCTTCATCAATGCGCAAATTAAATAAAGTCCGCGCAAATCGGTTGACCAAAAGCAATGCGCCATTCGCATCAATTGCGACAATTCCACCGGCAACATTGTCAGCAACAGCTTTGATCAAATCTTTCTTTTCACGAAGCAGCCGGTTGTCTTCCAATAATCTGTTAGACATGTTATTTACCGCAGCCGCTAACCGCCCGCTTTCATCCGTCCGGGCAACGATTATACGGCGATTATAATTCCCGTTGGCAACTTCTTCAGCGCCATTGGTTACTTCAACCAGATCCCGGGTTATTTTTCGGGCAACCCGCCGTGATATTAATGCCGCAAGCAAGATCGCGATTAATGCCGCAAGCATCGCCCATTTGAGAATTCCATTGATTATCTGATCTTGACGTTTTATCGGCACGGACATTCTTACTACCAGTTTATTCTTGCGATCAAGCACTGCAACATACATTAACTTTTCTGCAATTGAGGTTGAATAACGAACATCAACGCCGGTTTCACCGCGCAGCGCAGCCTTGACTTCAACCCGCTCGCTGTGGTTGTCCAAGCTTGCCGGTTCGACCGCAGAGTCACCGAGAACCTTGCCACTATAGTCAATAAAAGTTACCCGCAGCCCCTGATTGCCTTCGGGGAATTTAATGTTATAAGCTTGTGCCATTTTACGTGATAACTGATTAAGATTATCCGGAGCTTTGCCAATTTCATCAATCAGCACGTCCGTATAAGCCGCGATTCCTTCCAATTGGCGAACAGTTTCGCGTTGATAGACATCGCTGGCAGTTTTTACCGTAAACGCCGTGGCTAATATCAACAACCCGGCCGCGAGTAGAAACATCCTGATAAATATTCGTTTATTCATTGTTTTCACCCTGGCTGAAAGAAAACCGGTAACCAACTCCGCGCACTGTTTCAATATAACGATTGGAACTGTAGTTCTCCAGTTTTTGCCGTAAGAAACGGATATGAACATCTACGGTACGCGTTTCTCCGTCAAAATCAATTCCCCAAATTTTCTCCAGCAAAAAATCCCGAGTCAATACCCGCCGGTCATTGCTCATCAATATAAACAGCAATTCAAACTCTTTATAAGATAACTCAATCAGCTGACCGGCGCGCCAAACTTCCCGACGCGGCACATCCAGCGATAAATCGCCTGAGGACAAAATTTTGTCAACGGACAAAACATTTCGCTGCTGACGCCGCAACAATGCTTTGACCCGTGCAACTAACTCTAATACACTAAAAGGTTTAGTGATATAGTCATCCGCACCGAGTTCCAGCCCGACAATCTTGTCAAGCTCAGTAGTTTTGGCAGTCAACATGATGATTGGCACATCTTTAGTCACGGCATTATTACGTAACCGCCGGCACAGCTCCAAGCCATCGATTTTCGGCAGCATTAAATCCAAGATAAATAAATCCGGAACAGTTGTTTCAACTACTGCAAGCAGCGGCGCAGCAGCTTCGAAAGTACGAACTTCATAACCGTTTCTGCCAAGATTGAATCTCAGCAACTCCAAAATATTCGGTTCGTCATCAACAATGAAAATTGCCGGCTTACTCATCATTCCTCCAACTCACTGCGCAAATACTTTCTTGCCGCTGTTGTGAACCCCAGTCACATTATAGATTACCCACTCGGCAATATTGGTAGCATGATCACCCATTTTCTCCAGATATTTGGCGATAAATACCAAATTCATCGCCTGATCGATAGTTTGCGAATCACGTTTCATAGTATTTATCAATTCCAGCAAAACTTTCAAATATAGCTCGTTGACTTCCCGGTCACTTGCGCAAACATTCAGCGCCAGCTCAACATCCTGCCGGACGTAGGCATCAATCGCCCGGTTTACCATAACCACCGTCAGCCCGATCATGATCGGAATATCGACGAGCGGTTTCATATATTTAACACCAGCCATTTTCATGGTGATTTCGGCAATATCGGCGGCGTGATCGCCGATCCGCTCAAGCTCGGTAATGATTTTCAGCGCCGCACTGATCGCCCGTAAATCGACGGCCAGTGGTTGCTGACGCGCCAGCAACACCAAACACTGCTTTTCAATCTTCTTTTCCATGAAATCGACTTCATCATCGCCGCTAATAATTCGCTCGGCAATCTGTATGTCCTGGTTTTTCAGGGCAATCAACATCTGCCCCATTGCCTCTTCAACCAACGCACCCATTCTTGTCATATCGATTTTCAGCTTTTCTAGCTCCTTCTCAAAATATGTTCTCAGCATAAACTGCTCCTGTTCAACCGGTGATTCATCAACCAAACCGTCCGGTAATATAATCTTCGGTACGCTTGTCTGCAGGCTTGTTAAAAATGCTCTCTGTGTCACCGGCTTCAACGATTTCGCCGTTCAGAAAAAATACTGTTTTATCGGAAATCCGCCCGGCCTGTTGCATGTTATGAGTAACAATCACGATTGTATACTGTTCTTTCAGCTCTTGTGTCAAATCCTCAATTTTCAGCGTCGATAATGGATCAAGCGCCGATGTCGGTTCATCCATCAAAATCACTTCTGGTTCGACGGCAAGCACCCGCGCGATGCACAACCGTTGCTGCTGGCCACCGGATAAACCTAACGCATTATTCTTCAACCGGTCTTTGACTTCGTCCCATAGCGCCGCCTTGCGCAAGCTGGATTCAACTATCCGTTCCAATTCAGCCTTTTTCTTCGTACCATGCACTCTTGGACCGTAGGCCACGTTGTCAAATATCGACATTGGAAACGGATTCGGTTTTTGGAACACCATCCCGACACGCTTGCGTAATTCCACAACATCACAACTGCTGCAATAAATATCCTGCTCATGAAATAACACTTGCCCTCTTATTGTAACACCTGCTACAAGATCATTCATACGGTTAATTGTCTTTAAAAAAGTCGACTTGCCGCAACCGGACGGCCCAATCAACGCCGCAACCTCATTGACTGTCACCGGTAAACTGACATTCTTGAGCGCCTGATGCGTACCGTAGAACAAATCAAGATTATTAACAGTTATTATTGGTTTTACAAAACATGTTTGCATTTCATCCTCATTCTTGCGAATTAGTTACCAAGCATACGTTTTCGGATACCGGATGCCAACCGGACCGCCAAAATATTTAACACCGCAATTATTACCAGCAACACAGTCGCTGACGCGTAGGCCTGCTCAAACGAAATTCCTTCTTTGGCCAGCACATACAAGTGTACCGCCAGCGTCCGTCCGGATTCCATTATTCCGCCCGGCACTCTGGTAACCATTCCAGCGGTCAGATATACCGCTGCGGTCTCACCGACGATCCGGCCGGTACTGAGAATAATCGCAGTAATTATTCCCTGCGCAGCACTCGGTAATACAATCCGGAAAATCGTTGAGATTTTGCTGGCACCAAGTGCCAGGCTGCCTTCACGATAAGCCATCGGGACAGTTTTCAACGCTTCTTCAGTCGTCCGGATGACTAACGGTAACACCATTATTGCCAGCGTCAACGAACCAGACAAAATTGACATTTTCAACTGCAACGCGGTAACAAAGAACATGTAACCGAACAGACCGTAGATTATTGACGGTATTCCCGACAATGAATCGGTGGCAAAACGAATAATGCGTACCAGTTTGCCAGCTTTGGCATATTCATTAAGATAGATTGCCGAGCAAATTCCGATTGGCGCCGATACCGCCAACGATACAACAATCATATACAATGTTGTGACAATCATCGGATAGATGCCATGCTCCGCGCCTTTATATGGACTGGTCAAAAACGTCCAATCAACAATTGGTGCGCCTTTGAATACAATGTAGCCAATGATCGCAAGCATTGCTGTCAACGACAATGCGGCGGATAGATATATCGCCAGATAAATCAGTTTTTCAGACAGCTTTGTTTTTTTCATTGTTTCACCCCGGAACGCGCCGCAAGAGCCGTCACTGCTCCATTAATAATCATGATAAAAACGAACAGTACCACACCGGTTGCAAACAGTGCTTCCTGCTGCAAACCGGACGCATACCCCATCTCTAAGGCAATATTTGCGGTCATTGTCCGCACCCGGTCAAAAATTGAGCCGGGCATTATCGGCGAATTTCCGGACACCAGAATGACCGCCATTGTTTCGCCAATTGCCCGCCCCAGCCCCAACATTACCGCTGCCGCGACCCCTGAACCGGCGGCCGGAAGCAACACCCGGAAAATTGTCTGAATCCGGGTTGCACCCAACGCCAGTGAACCTTCCTTGTATTCCCGCGGCACCGCCCGCAGCGACACCTCGGAAATACTTACAATTGTCGGTAAAATCATCATTGATAAAATAATGATTGCTGCCAGCAAACTATTACCGCCGCCACCGGCTATCCGGTCAATAAATGGTACAATAATAATCAAGCCAAAAAACCCGAACACTACCGACGGAATTCCCGCCAGCAGCTCGATAGCAAACCGCAGCCAACGGGCAACGGCCGCATTAGCCAGTTCGGCAAGATATACCGCCGTCAGCACCCCGATAACAACGCTGATTATCAGCGCACCGGCCGAGCTGAGCAAAGTTGCGGCAATCATCGGCAATATTCCAAACAAATTATTCGACGGATTCCAGTCGCTGCCGGTCAAAAAATCCCACAAGCCGATTTTGCCTATTGCCGGCAACCCTTTTATCAGCAAGAATGCAATTATTACGAGCAATGATGCAAACGCTGTCAGCGCACACGCCAAAAAGCAAACCTTCGCGGATTGTTCCGCGAAATTGCGCCGCTTTGTTGCGGGAGTGACCAGATCAGTTTTGATGAGCATAACTATTCCTATTCAACAGGTATGTAGTGTTTGCCGATGATTTTTTTCGCCTCCGGGCTGGTGGAAAACTTCAGAAACGCTTTTACAGCTTCACTTGCTTCGCCATTTACCAGCAAGATAAATGGCCGTGACAATGAGTATTTTTTGGCAACAACGTTCGCATCCGTTGCCTGGACACCTTCGACTTTTAGCGCTTTTACAGCTTTATCGACCATTCCCATTGACATATAGCCGATGGCATTGTCTTTTGCCGCAACATTGGCCTGAACCGAACCATTACCGTCTGCAATCAGAGCATCGGCCTTTAACAACGATATCTCTTTACCATCTTTTTTCACGGCTACTTTAGTCAGCTCTTCAAACGCAGTGCGTGTCCCTGAACCCGCTTCACGGCTGACAACTAATATCGGGGCATCTTTGCCGCCGACTTGCTTCCAATTTGTTATTTCACCTTTGAATATTTTTCGAATCTGCTCTACTGAAAGATCGACGGTCTGATTTGCCGGATTAACAACCACTGATATTCCGTCCAGCGCCAGCACGACTTCCTGCATTTTCCATTGCTTTTCTGCAGCAGTCAACTCCCGTGATGACATACCGATATCGGCAGTTTTGTCATGGGCGGCATTCACTCCGGCAGTTGAACCCACTCCCTGCACATCAATTTTCACTCCCGGATTAGCTTTTTCGTAAGCATCTGCGAGCTCCTGCGCCAGCGGCTGAACCGAAGTCGAGCCTACCATTGCCATATTTTTTGTACTGCTGCCGCAACCGGCAACTACAAAGCTGCCTGTAATGACAAGCGCCACTGCTACTATAAAATAAATCGTTTTATTCATCTTCACCTCGTTAATTTTAGATTACGCCGCCATTATAGCAGCTGAATGTTAAAACTAATTACGGTCTATGTTAAATTTGTGTTAAATTAAATTTTTTTATATAGTTCCGACACTTGCCCGTTTCATCAAAGACAGCTACAATTGTTTCATGCAAAATAAATTGTAGGAGTGGCTCATGAAAATCAGAATCAAAGCCTTGTCGTTTATCTTCCTGTTATTGTTTACGCTAAACGTTTACGCGCAAGAAACACTGGTTTATTCGGTCTGTATGGTTCGTCACGGCGACCGCACGCCTTGGAGTGATGCCGGTTTTACTAATATTCATTACAAGTGGCCGTATAGCCTCGGCGAACTTACGCCACTCGGAATTAACCAGGAGTATCAGGTTGGCAAACTGTATCGCGAAAAATATGTCGACCGCTGGCATTTACTCAACCCTCAATATCAGAACGGTTCGGTGTTTGTGTTATCCACGGAAATGAACCGCACTGTTATGAGCGGCCAAAGTCTGCTTACCGGATTATATCCGCCCGGCACCGGTCCGAAACTGGCTAACGGCCAACCGGCGCTGCCGGACGCACTGCAACCCATTCCCATCTTTACCATCCCGGCCGGCGCCAAAAACATCATCAGCCGGGAGCAAGAAGACCCGTCAATCTTAAAATCAATGATGCTACAGGTTTTGGCAACGCCGAAGTTTGCGGCGCTAAACCAAAACTATCAGCCCGATCTCAAACGCTGGGGCAATCTGCTTGGCACAACCATCCCCAACATTCGTGATCTCATCGGTTCGTCGGATTACTTAAATTGCATGTTACAATATAACGCACCACTGCCAGTCGGACTGACGAAAGCGGAAGCTGAGCGAATTATCAACAGCGGCTTTAAAATTCAAGCTGAAATGTTTGCTGTTGATGAAATAACCCGTTACATGGCCAGCGCTTTTATGCGCAAACTGGATCTCGATCTACGCGCTGCCGCTAGCGGCAACCAGAAATATAAACTGACACTATATATCGGACACGACATCTCGTTGCTCGGAATAATGTCAGCAATCAAAGCGCCACTGCCCACCAATCCGGACTATGCGTCCCATGTAGAATTTGATTTATTCCATGAAGATGATGGTAGTTACGTTGTCAAAGCAACTTACAATAACGCACCGGTTAAGTTTGCCAATACCGGCAAAGCTTATTGCACGCTCGACCAGTTCACCGCACTTATTCAACCGGTCACAGCACAATAACCACCAAACAAGATGCCATACTGAAACTAACTGTTTCAGTATGGCATCTTTATGTATTTAAAAAACAAAAAACCGCCCCAACGCTCATCGCGCTGTGCGGGTTTTTCGCTGCCCCCTAGTGTTATCTTGGCCAGAGCCAAAGCTCCGGTCAAGATATACGCTGAGGTTCTTGACACATCTCGTTCATCAGTAGGATGGTTGTTCACCCTGACTTCCGTCGCATTCAATCGGGCGCATCTCCCGACCAAAACTACTCACTGTTCGCTTCATTAGCTCGCGTTTACAGTGGTTGCGTAACTTTCGTTGCCATAGCCGTTGCTTTGGACGGTCTATTCTACCAACAATGACTTTTCCTGCCGTCGTTGTCTGTTGCGAAAGCTGAGCCGATTTTGCTTTCGGCCGAGCAACTGTCTTTCTTGCTTCATCTGAATTTCTTACACCGACAATTTTCTATCTCTAGCCAATCTTTTGTTTCACTCAAAACTTTCACTTACTAACGCTTGTTTGACTTCGGCTTTCCGACTGACGTAAACGCCAACTTTCCGGCTTAGGTCGCGCATTTGTTTTCGGTTCGAATTTCAAACTACGCAGCTGATCCGCTTTCGATTTCCAATTGAAGTTTCAGAAATTTTAACGCTCAGTTACTCGATGATTACGCTCGTGTCTCGCATTCGGCGTGTCCCGGCTTGCGCCGAGCGCCTTCAACGCGCTCGTCCGTTGCTACCGTTGAGTTTCCTGCTCTCAATTCGGCGCTACTCTTCCTTGTGGCTTCGCTTTTCACCACAAACTGGTTTCGGACTCAGTCCCCCGTGGCCCTTCCGTGATTGCTTACTTCACGGCGCTCCTTCGACAGGTGTCTACGTTTGCTGCGCATCTGTCGTTGCGGGGCGTTAACCTTTACGGTTGTCGCAATCGTCTGACCTTGGCAATCGGACTGTCGCCCAACTTTTTCCCAAAATCCGCTTTAACGCTTACGGGTCTCGCTTAGCGCTTTCGACTAGAACTCGTTTCCGAATTTTTGCCGACGATTGCCGCCTGTCCGTCTGCAAGATTGCTCTTGCCTACTCGGCTTGCCCTCAAGTTCAAGCGGCAATTTTCATCGCTCGTTTGCTGAGGTGAGACGTATTGTATCATGCCCTTTTTTTCTTGTCAACAGTTTTTAAAAAAATAATTCAAAAAACTTTTAAAAATTCTTGACTAACCCTTGCCACAGCTATATATTTGTTCTTATATTGTAGGTGTCTGTATGTTTAAACAATATTTGTCATTGCCAAAAGGAATATATTATTTGACGCTGGCGCGGTTTATCAACGCCTGCGGGTTTTTTGTCGTGCCATTTTTGTCATTGTATCTTACCGTAATATTAAAGATTGACCTACCAACAACCGGTTTGTGTGTCGGCCTGGTGCAAGCCGCAATATTGCCAGGGTCGTTGATTGGCGGGAAATTTGCCGATAAATATGGCCGAAAAACGACGCTCATTACCGGCAACCTGATTGCCGTCGTTTGGCTGGCAGCAGCAGCGTTTGCTTCTGGTTATATTCAGCTGACTCTGTGTCTGGTATTGTTTCGCGCATTTCAAAGCTGCACCCAGCCGGCTTGCGATGCCATCGTCGCTGATCTTGCCGCTGCCGACAGCCGGCAAATCGCTTATTCTTTTCCTTATATGGGTTCGAACCTCGGCATGGCTTGCGGTACTCTGCTTGGCGGTTTACTATTTGAACACGCGCCGGCGCTGCTGTTTTTATGCAACATCGTCTGTATTTTGGGAATGGTTGCGGTAATACATTTTGGTTTATCAGAGACACTATATAATAAAAACGCAGCCACGACCGCCGGTAATGCCGCCGAAAAAGCGGTAACCGGAAGCGCGCTGCGCATATTGATAAGCCGTCCAAATCTGTTGATTATTTCAATAATGCTCATGGTGTTGGAGCTGGCATTCAGCCAGAACCTGTTTTTACTGCCGCTGCAGATGCAGCGGTTGTTTCCCGGCCACGGCGCAACCGGTTTCAGCTCATTGATGATCGTCAATACCATACTGTGTGCTTTCGCCACCGCCCCGGTAGTAGGCGCTACCAAAAAACTCGGCGCGTTGAAAAACATTAGTTTAGCCATCATATTGATGGCGCTCGGATTCACAATGTATGGTTTGGTGTCGACAATGGGCGCGCTCGTCGTAGCCACAATTTTTTGGTCATTCGGCGAGATTCTGCTGTTTTCCAACTTCGGCTCATATATTGCCAACCACTCGCCAATATCGCACCGCAGCCGGATGAGCGCAACCGCTACATCAATAGGTATGATCGGTTTCTGGCTCGGACCGATGATCAGCGGCCGACTGGCAGCCGTTTTTTCTTTTGAAACGCTCTGGTTCGCTGCCGGAACAATAGCAATTTCATCGCTGCTGTTGGTTCCTTTTGTTAACAAGGCAGAGAAAATAACCAATCAGGGCTATCTAAATGGTTAAATAAGCTAAATGTACCTACGCTTTCGGTTTTATGGAAACGATAACTTTGTCCGACGTAATTTTAGCATTCGGAATAATTATTCGTTTACCGTCCGGAGCATCAAGTATCGTATTAAACATCTGGATTTCATGAACTACGCCTTGCACGCCTGTGGTTTCAATCGTATCGCCGACTCTGAAAGTCTGGAATAAAATAATCATAACTCCGGCAGCAAAATTGGCAAGCGAACCCTGCAGGGCAAAACCGATAGCCAAACCAGCGGCGCCGAGCAACGCGACGAATGAATTGGTATCGATGCCAATTTTATTTAAAGCAGCGATACAAACAAATAGCATAACAATATAATAAGCAATGTTTTTTGCAAAAGCAGCTAGAGTTTCATCAACTTTAGCTTTTTTTAATGCCATTTCCACGAGCGAACAAAGAAACTTTGCAACCCGTTTTCCGATAACAAAGATAAGCAGCGCATAAACAATTGGCACTCCGAATTGCACAACATAGTCCGGCAGTTTATTCCATATTTCCCACACTATTTGCATTTTCTATCCCTCCTTATTTATGATGACTCAAACGTCATAAAACAATATCAATTACCCAACCGTTTATATTCTACCAAACCGTGTTTAAGCACTTCCATCGCCTGCTCCAGCTCCGCACAGTTAATTACATAGGCAATGCGAACTTCGTTTCTTCCGGTATTGGGCGTGATATAGAAGCCAGACGCCGGCGACACAAACACCGTACCGCCTTCATAAGAATATTCGTTGAGCATCCAGGCAATAAAGTGATTGGCGTCAGTAATCGGTAACTTTACCACGATATAGAACGCGCCTTCCGGCTCATACGATACTACGCCGTCCATTTTACGAAGCGCACTTACTACAACGTCACGGCGGCATTTATATTCGGTTTTGACATTTTGCAGATAGCTGTCTTCGATACGCTCGAGTACCGGAATAAGGGCTAACTGCTCAATTGTCGCCGAACATTGCCGGGTCTGGGCAAAACGGAATACCGCGTCCATAAAAGTTGCGTTATAGGACAACAACACGCCCAAACGTGCGCCGCACAGACTGAAACGTTTGGAAAAGCTGTCGATAACAACAACGTTATTTGAACGGTATTTTAATACGGTATATAGTTCATCCTGATCATAAACGAAATCGCGATAAACTTCGTCAACCAACAAAAACAATTTATGTTCTTCGGCAAATTTTATATAGGCTTCCATGACTTCATTCGGATATGCCGTTCCGGTCGGATTGTTTGGATTGCAAATAAGAATTGCTTTTGTCTTCGGTGTGAGATATTTTTCGATATCAGCCGGCCAGGGAATCTGAAAACCATTTTCAGCAACAGTCGGCACCGGTACAAATTTTATGGCTGATTTATAAGCATTACCAATGTTGTTTACAAAAAACGGCTCAAACGTCAGCACTTCATCACCCGGATTACAAACCGTCAGGAGCGAGAATAAAATCCCTTCACTGCCACCAGCCGTGATTTGGATGTTTTCCGTTACTAAATCAATATCGAGTGTCCGCATATAATAATTGCGGCAAGCTTCGACCAGACGGTCATTACCGCGGGATTTATCATAGGCAACGATATCGATATCAAGGTTCTTCAACTCATCCAAAAACTGTTTGGGTGATTTTATATCCGGCTGTCCGATATTAAGTGGAAAAACTTTTAGCCCGCGCTTGCGGGCGGCATCGGCCAACGGCACGAATTTCCGGATATCGGATTGAGGTATATCTATAGCACGTTGCGATATTTTTGGCACTTCGTTACTCCTTTTTGAGAAAAGTTAGATTATTATAACTTAAAAACACCGCAACTAGCAATAAGCCTACTCCAGCTCTTCATCAATAAGCCGGTGCAACCGCGGCAGATACTCATCATGCGCGCCTTCGAGCAACGGCTCGACGACGCTTGCAACATCGAGAAAATAACGAACGTCACGATTTAATTCCTGACCGCGTTTGGTGTGCATATCCAGCATATAGTCACGAATTTCCGGTCGTTTGCCCGCCGCAAATTCTTTCTCGACAATATTCCGCAACATATCGCTGGAACGGTCTTTATGGCATTTGCATAAATAGCGGATAGCATGCACGAAAAACAGCGGCCGATCCGGCGCGCTAAAACTGTATTCGCGGCGCATTTCGTTAAGTGTTCTGATTAATACCGGCGCATTGGTATCGCCAAAACCGATATCTTCAACACTGATAACCTGCAGCCGTTTCCAAAGATATTCTTCCATTTCTTCACTGGTGACATACATTTCCCAAGCGATTAATACCGCATCATCTACCAGCCCCCGGCGAATGCTCTTTTGAATTCCGGAAATGATTTCATCGGCATTAAAACCGTTTTTGGTTTTAAGATTTTGCCACGGATCGTAACGAAACTCCATGCTGCCTCCTAAATTAATTTTTTCGATTCAACCGCTGTTGAAGTTTGTCAAATACCAAATAAAACACTGGCGTAATCAACAGTGTAAACACCTGCGAAAACAACAGGCCACCAACAACTGCGATACCCATAGTCTGACGGGCATCGCCACCGGCGCCGAGGCCAAAGGCCAGCGGCAGGGATCCGAGTAACGCCGCCATCGTTGTCATCATAATCGGCCGGAACCGGATCATACAGGCCTGATATATTGATTCGTGCGGCGAAAGATTGTTTTCCTTCTCCAATTGCACAGCAAAATCCACCATCATAATACCATTTTTCTTAACCAAACCAACCAACATAATAATTCCGACATAAGCATAAATATCCAGTGTCTTGCCGCAAATCCACAGGCTTAGCAACGCACCAAACCCGGCGAGCGGCAGTGCGGTCAGAATCGTCAGCGGATGAATATAGCTTTCATAAAGAATGCCCAAGACTACATAAATTATGAAAATAGTTATCAAGAGTAATATTCCCAGATTGGAAAACGATGACAGAAAGCTGCCGGAGTCACCTTCAAACCTCCAGCCGACGGCAACAGGAATAGTTTTCGCTGCAAGTGCACTGATATCGTTCAAAGCACCGCTTACGTCCTGGCCTTTGGTCGAATTGAAGAATATCGTGCAAGACGGTAACTGGCCAACATGATTAACACTGATTGCCGCGGTAACATTATTTACCGTTGCAACTGCCAAAATCGGTATCATATCGCCATTGCTGTTTTTGATATAAATGTTTTCCAACAGCCGCGGATCATTTTGCAACGCATTATCTGCCTCAAGATAGACGTTGTACTCATCACTCGGTGCATAAATTTGCGTGAGATACTTGGGGCCAAAAGCCGAATATAAGGCATCCATGACTTGTTTTACCGTTAATTTTACCGCCGCGGTTTTTTCATAATCAATCTGCACCTGCAACTTCGGCTGCCGTAGCTGCAAATCAGAATCAATATCTGTTACCGATGGCAATTCGCTCATCGCTTTTTGCATATCTGTCGTAGCTTTGTAAAGTTGGTTTAAATCAGGACAATACAGCGTAAACTGTCCGGTAGTCGGCGAACTGCGGCCGCCAGTCGGAATCGACGGCGGATTGATAGGAATAGCTCGCACTCCGGCAACGTTTGCCAGTTGCGGACGCAATTGTTTGATAATATCGTCCACGCTGTGTTTGCGCTGATCAAGTGATTTTAACCGCACCATTATCTGACCGCTGGTCGGATCACCGTTTCCGGAAACCATTGATATTTTATCCACATCATCATTTTTACGAACAATGTCGGCGACCGCCTGAACGTGTTTATCGATATAATCATAAGAAGTCCACTCAGGCGCCTTGATATTAATCATAAAAAAGCTCTGATCCTGCGTCGGAATGAACCCTTTACCGATAAAAGTGGCTATTAATCCGGTACCAATACAAACCAGCACTACAAACACCATAACGCTGCGTTTTCTGTTAAGCGTAACCGTCAGCATACGCCCGTAAAAGGCCACGGTTCGGTCGAAAATACTGTCAAACCATTTTTGCAACCTGGTCGGTTGTTGATGCCCGGCTTTTAGAATCCGGTTGCACATCATCGGCGTTAACATCAATGACAATGCGCCGGAAATAAGAATTGCCACACCGATGCTGATGGCAAATTCGCGAAACAAACGCCCGACGATGCCGCTCATCAACATTATCGGTAAAAACACCACTACCAGCGACACCGTCATAGTTACCACGGTCGAAAATATTTCTTTTGAACCGCGGATTGAAGCGTCTAGGACATTTTCACCCAGCTCAATCCGCCGAAAAATGTTTTCCATAACAACAATCGCGTCGTCAACTACGAAGCCAACCGCTAACGTCAAGGCCATCAACGACAGGTTGTTCAAACTAAACCCGCAAGCATACATTACCGAAAATGTTCCAATCAATGATAACGGCGCGGCAATCGCCGGAATGAGCGTTGCCCGTGCCTGCCCGAGGAATACGAACACTACCGCAACAACCAGCAACAGCGCTAAAATCAGCGTGTTGAAAACATCGCGCACTGAATCGCGCACGAACAATGATTGGTCGTTGAGTGTGTCAATCAAAATCGCCTGGGGAATATTGCGGCGAATTTCCGGCAATTTGGCATTAACTTCATCGGCTACTTGCACAATATTTGCACCCGGCTGTTTAGAAATTGCCACCATTATTCCCGGGGTCACATTGTTTTTGGTCGCAAAACGAATGACTGAATTTTCGTTTTCCACACTATCCTTGACTGTTGCGACATCAGAAAGTTTGGTATTGCCAGCAGCAGTTGCTGCAACCACTACCTGTCCAAATTGTTTAGCATTCTGCAGTGAATCATTAGCGTCAATGTCAAAAATATAATTGGTGCCGTTTTGGGTACCGGCCGGCGAATTTACGTTGGTACCAGCGGTAGCGGTTGTGATATCGGCAGTTCCGATACCTAGCCCCGCAGTTTTAAACGGATTAATTTTGATCCGCACCGCCGGTTTTTTACCACCATAGACATTGACCTCAGATACTCCCGGCATCGAGGCTACCGTTCCGGATACATAAGTATCGATATATTTATAAATGTCCGGTAGCGGAATTGAGTTCGACGAAAACGACAAATACATTACCGGTTGTTCCGAGGGATTGATTTTTTTTAACGACGGTGGCGACGTCATTCCCGGCGGCAATTGCTTGGCAGCCGCTGATATCGCAGCGTTAACGTCCTGCGCCGCAGCGTCAATATCACGCGACAAGGAAAAAACTATCGTTATTGTAGTGTTGCCCTGAGTGCTACTCGACAACATCGAATCTACACCGTCAATTTGCGAAAACTGTTTTTCCAGCGGCAACGCAACTGAGGCCGCCATCGTTTCGGAATTAGCGCCCGGCAGCGCTGCCGAAATCCGAATCGTAGGATATTCGACATTCGGCAGATTATTAATCGGCATCTGAAATGCACTCATCAAACCAAACAGCAGTAAACACAACGTCAATAATACAGTGGCTACCGGCCGGCGGATAAATATTTCTGACATCTAGCGCTCCTTGTATTTATGGTTGTGTTTTTACCAGCGCGCCATCGCGCAAATTAAGTTGTCCGTCAACGACTACCGTTTGACCGGCTTGGATGTCGCCGGTAATTACTACATCGTCGCCATAATATTGCACAATTTTAACCGTATGCATTTTGACTTTATTATCAGTTTCCACTGTAAACACCACGCCGCCATTATTAAGCGGCTGCAGTGCCGCGGACGGAACCGTGAGCGCCGCTTTTAAAACACTAATCGAAGCAACGGCTGTAACATACTGGCCGGGAACCAACTTCACGGGATTATTGGCGAATTCAGCTTTCAACTGAATCGTTCCCGCTGTTTTGTTGATGACGTTATCGATAAAAACCAGTTTGCCGCTGGCGATTTTTCGTTCTTTATCATCGTTGGCGCTCACCGGCACCGTTCCCTGCTTGAATGCCTCGTTTATCTGATTTACATAGCGTTCCGGCGCAAAAAAAGTAACATGTAGCGGTTGAAATTGATTAACAGTAGTAAGTATCGAGCTGTTTGCCGTAACAATGTTGCCAACATCAATCAGCCGGTCACCCATTTTCCCGGCGAGCGGCGAACGTAAATAACAATATCCCAAATTAATTTTTGCTTGCTCCATTTGCGTTTTTGCGGTCACCAGATCAGCTGCAGAAAAATCGGCTTGCGACTTTAATTGAGACAGCGCTTCACTGGTAATTGCGCCCGCCGCCAGCAGCGGCTGATTGCGTGTATATTCGAGTGCAGCAAATTGTTGTTGAGCGTAAATTTTGTCGATATTAGCCTGCGCCTGAGCTACCGCAATTTCAAACGGTTGCGGATCAATGACGGCAATAAGGTCGTTACTGTTGACCATATCGCCTGATTTGAATTTAAAAGCAATTATCTTGCCGGTAACCCGCGGCGTGATATTTACAGTATTAAGCGCCTCAACGTGTCCGATTGTCTTTACTTCAACCGGCACATCTTTTTTTACGGCTTTGGCAGTTTTTACCGGCACCGCCGTTGGCATCGGTTGAGCCTTTGGGCTGCCGCAACCGCTGATTATCAGCACAATAATAACCACAACCACAATTGCCAATATATTAAATTTTCTCAAGTTTCCTCCAGTAATAAGGTTTTATAGTTCTCTACTATATATTATTATTCAACAAAAACAAAAATAATCCTGCTGCAAAGCCCTCTGCAACAAGATTATTTCCAATTTTCAGCATTTAATTATATGGATATAATTCGGAATCGAGAAACGCCACAAATTTTGCAACCAGCTCCGGGTCAAACTGTGCACCGGCGCACAACTGCAATTCGGCAACTGCCAATTCTTTGCTGATCGTCGCGCGGTATGGCCGATCATTGGTCATAGCATCGTAAGCGTCAATTATCGCCAGCACCCGGCAAACAAAAGGAATTTCTTCACCTTCCAGCCCTTTCGGATATCCCGATCCATCCCAATGTTCGTGATGCAACAACACCGCCTCGGCATTTTTGTAACGTTGGCCGCGAAAAGCGGCAATTATCTTGTAACCGATTTCAGAATGACGGGCTACCGTTTCCCATTCCTTAGGGGTAAGTTTGTGTTCTTTCTTCAAAACTGACTCTGGGACAGCAATCTTGCCAATATCATGCATCCGCGCCAAATTGACTAAATCCAGTATTATTTCCGGCGCCAGTTCCAGATACTTGCCAAACGCCTCACAAATTTTTCCGGTTCGCGCAACATGCTGCTGGGTCTGATAGTCGCGCGTATAGAGAATACGTTCCAGCGCCTCAACTGTTTGATCAAGCACAGCTTCAGCGCGATCCATTTTATCCTGATACATCCGGTCTTCAGCAATCGTCAAAGTATAATTTGCATCCTGCTCGGGATTGATTTTTACAGCAATACCAACCGAAATACTAAGCGGTAAACCGCTTATTTCGGTGGCGGCAAAACAATCATTAATCCGGCCAACGATCTTCTCCGCTACCGCCTGTGTGCAGTTCGGCAACAATACTACAAACTCATCCCCGCCATAACGCACAACAATATCCCCGTCGCGGCACATTTTTTTTATTATTTTGGCGCCAGTCACCAGCAACTGATCGCCAACAGCATGTCCAAATACATCGTTAACCAGTTTAAGATTGTTGATGTCCGTCATTATAATCGACAATGGCAACTGCTGGGCGGCGTTCAGACGCTCAAATTCCATCTCGAAAAAGTTGCGGTTATACAAATCGGTCAAGACATCATTATAGCTGAGAAAACTGATTCGCTCTTCATGCTGTTTACGCTCAGTAACGTCTTCTACAAATGAGATATGATAGTGTTTGTTTGAACTATCCGTTTCGTTCCATAATGGTGAACAAGTGACCCGCGCCAATATTTCCTGACCATTTTTGCAAATATAGTGCTTTTCAATTTCAAACTTATCCAGTTTACCCTCGGTCAACAACCGGCTTTTAGCATCGTCAATACTTTGCTCGTCCGCCCGGGTCACATCGCGCCAGCTCATTTGCAGCAATTCATCCACGCTAAACCCGAGCATATCACAATAAAACTTATTTACTTCAACAAATTTTCCGGTTTCCGTTTCACAAACCGCCATGCCAAACGCCGCCTGTTCAAAGATTGCCCGAAAACGGCGCTCACCCTCCAGCAGTGCTTTTTTGGTATTTAACAAATCGGTAACATCGCTGGCAACCGAAATTATTCCCTGGGCTTTGCCGTTGATATCATAAAACGGCAGTTTGCTTAACTGCAGCGAATAATCACCAGTTGCGGTGTGTGCGGTCAGTTCATAGCTGTTCAAAGAAAAATTGTTTTTTAAAATCAACTGGTCTTGCGCCAAACTTTCTGCCCGTTCTTGCTCGCTACTGCCTTCATAGCCGGTTTTGCCAAGCACTTGTTCTTTTTTCTGCGCGTATAAGTCCAAATAATATTTATTGACCCTGGTAATGACACTGTGTTTGTTCTTCACCAGCAACGCTACCGGTAGTGCTGCCAATATCGCATCGAGTTCATATACCAGGCATTTATAATTTTGCAGCGACAATTCCAGCTGCGCTTCACGCTCACTGACGTTTTGCTTCAATGTCGCGTTCGCGGTCTGCAACTCCTTGCGCAGCAGCTCTTGCTCATTCATATTTACAAACCCGATTACCAGGATTTGCTTTTGCAAGTCCGTAACACTGCCTTCAATACGAACGGCAATTTTTTCTTCTTTTAAAGTAAAAGTGTGCACATCTGCGGCAATTAAAGTGGCTTCGCCCAGCCAAAACGGTAAAATAAGTTTATAAAAAATCAACTCTGTTACATCCGGCTGCGTATAAATACGTGCGAAATTATCAATCAGATGTTGACGGCTATCGGCCTTATGCAACGCAATCGCCGCGGCATTAACATCCACTACTTTAATTTTAGGTAAAACAGTCTCATTCACCAGCGTCTTGTTTTTTGCAAGATAACTTGCCACATCTTTTATTCCACCGGCTTTTAGCTCATCGAGGCTCTCAATAACCGCTCTGACATCCATCTGCCAGAGCGCAACCGGAGAATTTTCGAACAGGCGATGATATAAATTTTCGCTTTTTTTGAGCTTTTTTGCTACCTCAACGCGTGCGGTAACGTCTTGCATCGTCACGTACAGATAGTCCCGATTTTCGGTATTTACCGCATAGGAAATGTCAACAATCACGCGTTTGTGTTTAATTGTGTGCAGTTCGCGGCCATTGAAAGTAAAATTAGTTTCGCCGTTGATTATCCGCAATAAATTAGCCGTAAACTGCGCGGCGCTCTTACTGCCGGCAGTCGGATCAAACCTCGTAATTAATTTATTTTCATTGGCAGCCTCAAACAAATCAACGGCTTTTTTATTGGCGCGGATTATTCGGCAGCCTTTGCTCAACCGTTCGACAAATCCAGGCTGTTTCTTGCAATATTCACCAATATCTTCGATATTTTGCTTGCGTAAATCGTCAACGGCTTTCCACATATCACGGATAACAAATTCAAATATCGCTACCGGCGCTTGTTCGAACAACGCCCGATATTGAGCGTTGCTTCTGGCGGGACAATCTTTATTGTTCTTTTCATTATTATTCATACATTTTTTGCTTTCATCAACTCAATTAAAATAACCCGCGCCGCCGACCACCGTGAAAAAACCGACAGGGGAAAGTTACACTATTATATCACATTATGAAGTATATTTTGTATAAAATTTACTCGTGTCAATTGCTGCCTTTTCACCCATATTTGCTACAAGATGTTCACACCGCTTGATGTCAACAAATTCAAGGCTTCCGGCAATGAAAATTTGGCATTTTGGCACTTGTTTCCGGCAAGATTTATCAAGTAATTGCGAGCGCCGGAAAAATCCGCCCCCCGCAGGTCCGTGTTTCCAAACAGGCTGTTTGAAAAATCGCAATTTTCGAAAACCGACTGCCGCAATAACGCGCTACGAAAATCAGTTTCTCTTAACTGACAATCCGTTGCCCGGAGTTCCTGCAAATCCAATCCGATGAACGAGCCATGATCCAATCGGCAACCGGTAAAGGTCAACGGACAGCACAATCGCAGTTTTGGCAAACTAGCCGCAGTCCAATCTATACCCGTCATGTCACAGTCCGTAAATTCACAACCGGCAAATTCACTGCCCGATAACCGCCATAAATTCATTTTACAATTCTCAAACCAGCAATTACGAAATTCACAATCGCCAAACAACGAATCGCTAAAATCACAACCCCTAAACCGGCAACCGCTAAATACGGCCGTAGCAACGACTTTTGCAACGACATTGATTCTTTCAAAAAACTCGTCTTGATACAAAGTGTTATTATTAATTTTGGTTATTGTTTTCATTGTTTGCTACCATTCATCCCAATTAATACTGATTTTTCGATTCATTATAAGCGATGACATGAGCGATGACTATCCTAATATCACTATTTCACAAATCTTTTGTCGTTATGACACATTTTTGACACATCTTTGGCTGAAACCGTGCTATAATTAGCTCATATCAAATACAGATTAATTTGTAAATTCGCATACAATATAGACTCTCTCCTCAAAAATGTCTCGCGAGCAATTGCGAGGCTTTTTTGTTTTATTCTTTCACTTATTTCGTAAATTATGCTATATTTATTCAAAATGAGGTTATTATGGCTAGATTAATGCGTTGCGATTTGCACATTCACACCACTGCCTCGGACGGCAGCAAGCAAACTCATGAATTAATTGCCGATGCCACAACCGCCGGGCTTGATGTTATCGCAATCACCGACCACGACACCCTCGACGGATTATCTGATATAAATCACTCCCTACCCCTAAAAATTATAAACGGTATCGAATTGAGTATCGATGTCCCGGGCAACGAAGTGCATATTCTCGGTTTGGGAATTGATCCGCGCAGCCCGGCCTGGACCGCCGATGGTCTTATCGGCAAACTGAAAAGCGCCCGCATCAACCGTATCAGCGAAATTTGTAGCCAGCTGACAAAGTTGGGTTACCCGTTGGTTGCGGCGGAAGTTTTTTGCCGGGTTCCGGCGAACACCGCCATTGGCAGACGGCATATTGCCGAGGCATTGCTGGAGAAGCAACTTATCCCGACAATTGCTTATGCTTTCGAAAAACTTATTGGCATAACCGGCCCGGCCTATGTGAAACGCTATAAACTGACGATTGAGCAGGCGGTTGCGGTAATACTCCAAGCCGGCGGCACACCAATCATGGCACATCCGGCGCTCTGTTTCGACAACGGCGTAGTCAACATGGCAATCGAAGCCGGAGTCCGCGGCCTGGAGGTATATTATCCCCGGCACAGCAAAGCACAAACCGAATACTATTTGTCGTTATGTAAAAAACATAACTTAGTCTGCAGCGGCGGCTCAGACTGCCACGGAAAACCAGATCGCTTCCCTAATCGCGTTGGTACATTTTACTGCCAGCTGCCGCACAAAATATTGGAATGGTTATAGCGTTTTTCCAGTGAAGGAGTTTTTATGAACTTATTAGGTGAAACACAGGGTATAAAAAAATATCTGTTAGACGAATTAAAGAGCCTGCTCGATCTGGCGATACCCAAAGATAGTCCGTGTGATTACGATTTGGCAAAACGGATATTGGAAATAAGCCTGGAAATAAATAAAGAAATCGCCCTGATTATCAATCGCGGCGGCATCATCAAGGCCATCGCTATCGGCGACAACGCCAAAGTAAGTTTGCCGGATGTCAGCGGCCGGCGCAGCGAACAAAGCTTGAGCGGAGTGCGCTGTATCCACACCCATCCGTCAGGTTCGGCGCTCCTCAGCCCGCAAGATTTGAGCTCACTTGCCGCTAACCGCTATGACCTGATGGCAGCGCTCGCCCTGCACGAAACGAAGCCGGTTGTTGCCTTTGCTTATCTGGATAGCGAATTTGCTCCGACCGAGGGCGGCTACCTGACGCTTGAAGATTTTTGTCAGCTTAATATGCCCCGGATAGCACAAACTTTGGATAGCCAGTTTCAAAAACATACTTATAGCAACGACGAATTCGACCACGAACGCGCCATCCTCGTAGCCGTCGACACCTCCGGACACGATACCGAGGCCAGCCTTGATGAGCTGGCGTTGCTTACCGATACCGCCGGTGCCGAAGTTGTCGGCCGCCTGGTGCAAAAACGCGCCAAAATCGATTCAGGTTTATATATCGGTATGGGCAAAGCCGAGGAATTACACGCGCTTTGCCAAAATCTGCGCGCCACCACTGCGATTTTTGATGATGAATTATCTCCGGCACAACAGCGTAATCTCGAAGAAGTACTCGGCATCAAAATCATCGACCGCACCGCACTTATTCTGGATATTTTTGCCCAGCACGCCCGTTCCCATGAAGGAAAAATTCAAGTAGAACTGGCGCAACTGCGCTACCGCCTGACAAGACTGACCGGCATGGGTTTGGTGTTGTCACGGCTAGGCGGCGGCATCGGCACTCGCGGCCCGGGTGAAACCAAACTCGAAGTTGACCGCCGAAAAATTCGTGGCCGCATCAGCGATTTAGAAAAAGAAACCAAACAATTTGTTGAGCGGCGCGAATTGTTGCGCGCGCGGCGGGTAGAAACCAATATTACTACCGTTGCACTCATCGGTTATACCAATACCGGAAAATCTACCTTGATGAACAAATTAACTCAGGCCGGCGTGCTGGCCGAGGACAAGTTGTTTGCAACATTAGATCCGACGACCCGAAAATATCTGCTCCCCAACAATACGCCGATACTGGTAACCGACACTGTCGGTTTTATCACCAAACTGCCGCATGGTTTAATCAAAGCCTTTCGCGCAACCCTCGAGGAAACCATTCACGCTGACCTGTTGCTCCACATTGTCGACAGCGCAAGTAGCGAGAGCGACGAACAATGCGCCGCGGTCATTAAGACCTTGCAGGATCTGAAAATTGCCGATAAGCCGATACTTACCGTTTACAACAAAATTGACAAAAATTTGAGCCCGGAACATATTGCGCGGTTGGCCGCCCGCCCGGATTCTGTTGTCATCTCGGCACTGACCGGTGCCAACATTGATAAATTGACCAAAAAAATCGAACAATTCTGTGAACGCCGGGCAATCAGCCTAACACTTCTGCTACCCTACGATAAAACTGCCTTCTTGAATCGGCTGTATGAAATAGCTTTGGTGAAAAGCGTTGAATACATCGATGAAGGCGTTGCCGTCGAAATCGCAATCGCGCCGGAATGGCGGGAATTCGTCAGCGAATATGAACAATAATCACTCGAACAACGCCCGGATTTCAGTTTCGGTTAACTTGTTTAGCATTGTTTCACCCGGTTCAATAACAGCGTCGATTAATCGGCGCTTTTTTTGTTGTAATTCAAAAATTTTCTCTTCGATACTATCTTTAGTAATCATTTTATAAACTTGCACAACATTTTTCTGGCCGATGCGATGAGCGCGGTCAGTTGCCTGATCTTCGACCGCCGGGTTCCACCACGGATCATAATGAATAACCACGTCGGCGCCGGTTAAGTTCAAACCGGTGCCGCCAGCTTTGAGCGATATCAAAAACACACTGCATTCACCGCCGTTAAAGCGGTTTACCAACTCCATTCGCTCCTTCGCCGGAGTACTGCCGTCCAGATAGAAAAACGCCAGTCCTTGCTCCTGCAGTTTTGCTTTGATAATTTGATGCATTGAAGTAAATTGCGAAAACAATAATATCCGATGTCCGCCGCTTAATGCGTCTTCAAGAATCTCCGATAACTGCTCGAGTTTACCGCTCGCGCCCTGAAAATTATCCATAAACAATCCCGGATGGCAACAAATCTGCCGCAATCGCATCAGCAACGTTAAAATTGCAATCTGGCTTTTGGCGAAGCCATTTTTTTGGATTTCACTATCAAGTTCCCTGCGGGCATGAAGCATGAACGCCTTATAAATTTTACGCTGCTCTTTGGTCATTTCATTTATCGATATGCTCTCGATTTTATCCGGCAACTCTTTTAGTACCTGTTTTTTTAAACGCCGCATGATGAACGGCTGAACTTTGATTTTCAAATCCGCTAATGCTTTGGTACAGTTTTCTTTGACAATCGGCGCTTCATACTTCTCCACAAAATCATGATGCTGCCCCAGATAGCCGGGCATCAGAAAATCAAATATCGACCATAATTCAGTAAGCGAATTTTCAATCGGTGTGCCCGTTAGCGCAAAATAGCCCTGCGCTTTGATCCGCTTGACCGCCTTGGCGCTTAATGTGGAAGGATTTTTTATGTGCTGCGCCTCATCGATAAAGCATTTACCAAAAACAACATCTTCATAATCCTGAATATCCGAGCGCAATAAGCCGTAAGTCGTGATAACTGTGTCATAATCAGCAATATGCCGCAGCAACTCCTGGCGTCCGGCACGGGTCCCGGCAACTACCAATGTTCGCAGGCCTGGCGCAAACTTGGCGATCTCGTTTTGCCAGTTATAAATAAGCGATGTCGGCGCTACAACCAGCGACGGTAAACTATTGTTTTCCAGAACGTCGTACTGCATAAGTGTTATTGCCTGCAAAGTTTTCCCAAGTCCCATATCATCGGCAAGAATTCCGCCAAATCCATAATTTTTTAGCGTCTTCAACCACTTGAAGCCGGTTTGCTGATATTCACGCAATGTGCCGTTAATTCCCTCCGGTATGCGATATTCAAGCTGCTGTGGCGAAGTTACCTCGCAGATAAGTTTTTTGAAACTGCCGGCGCGTTCCAGACTCAAACCGCCACGGTCGTTGGCCAATGAATCGAGATACAATGCCTGACGTTTGGCAAGCGAAACTTTCCCGGACGCTAAACTTTTGGCGCTAATGTTCAGTCCATGCAAAAAATCGGCGAATTGTTGCAACTCTTCGGAATCCAGCGATATAAATTCACCGGTTTTTAGCCGGTAATACTTTTTCTTTTGCCGCAACGCATTTAACAGCGCAAGCAATTCGGCAATTTCCGAATCTTCATAATCTATAGCCAGTTCCAGCAGATTTCCATCACCTACGCTGACTGCCGTACGAATCGTCTTAGGCGGACGCGGCCGTAACTTCGCCAAACTTTCATCCCCATATACTTCAGCGAACTCGTTTAATTCAGCAATTCCATATTCCAGAAATCTCAGCATTTTATCTTCGTCGACTAACAAATACAGGGAGTTGTTTTCATAAAATCCGTATCTTTTTAAGAGATTGACGCTTTTCGCTTCAGCTGTTTTGTTGCGAACAAGGATCTTGCCACCGATTGTCACTTCATCACGAGTAGCGAGCGGATTTATTTCCTGATTATTGTAAACAAACTGCAGACTGCACTCGATAAAATTTCCGCTGTTCGCGAGATATGCTTTACTCTCCAGCGGATATTCACAGTAGTTATCCAATATCAGTTGAGAAACCTTAACATCCGCTACCTGGCTTAGTACCGGCAACACCTCTGCGAGAAATATCGAAACATCATTGTTGGCAATTTCAATTTGCCGATTGCTGCGCAGATAAAAATTGTTAATCATGGTTTCAAATATTCCGATTCTATCGACCGGGATTTTAGCAACAGTGTTTTCAGCCAGAACATAGCCGTAATTTACATCAAGCACCCGCATCGCTGCCGTTTCTTCGGAACAGCCCAAAGCAATCCCGCCTGCCACTTGGTTGACCGTCAAGTTGAGTTTTGGAAGTTCATCCGTAATTTCAACTGTCATTGCATTGCCGGCAATTACAATTTCGAGCGGCTGACCGGCCAGGCATTGCAAAAACTCGTTTAACCAATAGGGTGTCAATCGAACCCGGTCTTTTTGAATCGCACCGTTCGCACCAAATGTTTGCAAAGCTTGATTACGGCCAATTTCTTCAATATAGTAGCGTTCCAGCCAATTCATAAGTTTTTTGCTTACCGGATCAAACTTGGTAAGCGTCGGGTTAAAATCACCGAATTTACCAAAAGACAATTCTTCATCATTGTTGCGATGCAGCACTTCAGCAAACTGCCCGATATCATGCAATGGATATTGACGCTCGCAGCCATAACTAAACTCAACATACATTATCGGATTTATCCAGCGCCCGGCAATAATATTTAGCTTGGGAATTAATGAATATTCACGAAGCGGTATTGCAGACACCGGCGAATTTTCCGGCTCTTCCACCCGATTTTCGGTTTGTGCCAAATTTGAAAAAAATCGCAAAAACATCCGTGCGTTGCTGTCTGTTTTACGCGATATCTGATTGGCCAGTGGTTCAGTTTTAACTGCCTCACCGGCATAGATAGCCGGTTTGTCAATTTCCAAAATTGCAAACAATGTCGCCACAATATGTTTGCAAGCGCCATTTTTAAAACCTTTGTAGGCCGGACAATCACAAAAGTAACCGTCTGGCTTGTCGTTCTCATCCAGCGAAATGCTGACAGCGTACACTTCCACGCCGACAACACTGGCTGAATACGATTTGCCCTGATTGCTTTCCCGCAAACCGCGAACGGCTTTTTTTTGAAAATACAACATCCCGCGCGTAAAAACAGCCCCATTTTGGGCCGTAGCTTGAATTGTTTTTATCGATAATCCACTCATGGCACCTCAACAATTGGTAATTTATCCGAACATTATAACATCATTCCGATTTTAAGTTATGAAAGTTTTTGTTTTTTATGAAAAAAACCGGCAGAGTTGTACTAAATACAACTCTGCCGGTTTTAATTGTTATTTGAAATCACGTTCAAATGTTCAGATCTGCCAGCTTGCCAAGTAACGCGTCTTTCGCGGATAATATTGGTACGGCCACCGGCCAATTGATGTTTAATGCCGGATCATTCCAAATCACCCCCGCCTCATGTGCGGGACTATAAAAATTGTCAACTTTGTAGGTAAATTCCGTGTTCTCCGTCAGCGTACAGAATCCGTGCAAAAAACCACGTGGTACGTACAGCATCAGGCGATTATCCGCAGTCAGTTTAAATCCCTGCCATTGCAAATAAGTCGGGGAAGCAGCACGGACATCGACAATAACATCATACACCACACCGCGTGTCACTCGTACCAGCTTAGCCTGTGCGAACGGCGATTTTTGCAAATGCAACCCGCGCAAAGTTCCTTTTGGCACCGAAACCGAATAATTATCCTGGACGAATTCTCCGGTTATACCCTGCGCGGCAAATTCACGTTTTTCATATGGCACCATAAACGCGCCGCGGTTGTCAGCAAAATAATTTGGCTCAATCAACCAGGCACTGGCGAATTTTGTCTTTATAAATTTCAAGATTATCTCACCTATTGTTTTTTATTTTTTTAACTATTACCGGTGTTATCTGCCTTTACTCGTTAAGTCTTTTGTTGTAGAATAACAGCTCGTGAACAATTTGGCAAGCAGGAGAACTTAAGCGCATGATAAAATATTGGTTAAACCACCTTGAATATTTCTTTTATTGGCTACTAGCCACTGATAAATTCAAACTCCTCTACATCACCCCACGTGGTTCGCTCATCTATCACGGCAACGCCATGGCCTTACGCCTAAAAATTTGGGTTTATATTCCTGAAGGCTGGGAAAAAGACAGTTTGGATAACAAAACTGTATATATGCTGGACGGACAGAACATGTTTGATATTGGCACTTCCGCCTATGGCACCTGGGCATTAGAAAATCGGTTAGATGCTATCAACGACAGCACCACGGTCATCGTTGCCATTCAACACGGTTGGTTACGCGAATTCGACTACTCCTTGGCACAAAACGCCGACACCACGCTTGAAAGAATTATTGATGAAGTTATTCCCTATGTCGAGCAGAACCTTATCGGCGTGCAGACCGCGCAGCAACGCATTCTCGGCGGCTCATCGTTGGGTGCAAACGGTGCAATCGCCGGCATCCAGCACCGCGATGTTTTTTCCAAATTTTTATTATTCTCTTTTGCTGCCGAAGTTGACTACGACAGCCACTTAGCTTATGTCAAAGCACTGGCTGCCAATGACCGTGTCCGCGTATACATGGACATTGGCACCAAAGAAGCCTCTTGTCAAGGTCTCAATTGGCTCAATGATGTCGAAATGGTACAAAGATGCAACAAAATCAAAACAATTTTCAGCGACTATTTTGGCAGAGAAAATGTATTATTATTTGTGGACAAAATTCAATGCTATCACTGTGAAGAAGCCTGGGGCAGCCGCTTTATAAAAGCACTGAAATGGGTTGCCAGCGAATAGCGATAGCGACAAAAAACCGCTCCTGCGTTTGCAGAAGCGGTCTTTTTGTTAGCTCTTCAAAGTCTTTTCAGCGATAGTCAGTACATCGCCAATTTGCTCATTCCAATAATACCAGGTATGTGAACCCGGTCGCTCGCGGAATTCATGGGGAATTTTCCGATCACGCAGAATTGCTACGAATTCAAGATTAGCGGAAAAGAACGGATCATCCACGCCGCAATCGGCATAAATATATGGTAGTCCAACCAACTTATCGGCCGGATAATCGCGATATAAGCCTAGAACATCATTGTTTTTACGCGTCAAACTTCCGGCCGCGCCAAACACTTGCATCAAGGACGGCTTGCAAAATGACCACATTCCCGGCGTCCAGGGCTGGTTCGTAGCCGTTTCGACCGCAGTCGCCGCGTCCAGCGCACCACTCAAGGAAGCCGCAAAGGCAAACTTGTCCGGATATTTAACGCCAAATTTCAATGCGCCATAACCACCCATTGATGCTCCGGCAATCCCGCGATATTTTTGAAATGGCAGCGTACGATAGTTTTTATCGATTACCGGCAACATCTCGCTTACGATATAGCTTTCATATTTATCATTTTTATCGGTAGCACTATCCGTCCACCAACCATCATTGCCTTCCGGCGTCACGATTATCATTTTGTGTTTGGCAGCAAATGTTGCAACGTTCGTAGCGATTATCCAGCTGTCATAATGTCCGCCCAGCCCTTGCATCAAGTACAACACCGGATAACGCCAGTTGCTTTCATCATAACCAGCCGGCAAAATTACATCATAATTCACCGTGCGGTTTAGCAACGTGCTGGCGATCTGCCGGGTTTCAATTTTCGCAACCGGCGAGGCTGCAAACACCGTTGCCGACATAAACGTTATGATAGCTATGCATAACACTGATTTTCTAATAAACTTAACCATCTTCTCCTCCGCATTATTGATTCGGATTATTTTTCGGTTAAAATTAATGCCGTAAAATTTCTTCTGATTCGATTTTTTGTTTACCGGCTGTTTTTTTCTTATGGTTAAACACTACGTTTAGTATAATTGCCGTCGCCGCGCCCATGACAATGCCGCTACCGGTAAATACGCCTGCCCATAGCGGCAGTTTTTCGAAGGCCGCCGGGGTCACCGAAATTCCCACTCCGATCGTCAGTGAACAGGCTACTATCAGCATATTATAGATATTTGTCATGTCCGCTTTGGCCATTGTATTTATTCCCGCAACCGCCACCATGCCAAACATCGCAATCATTGCCCCGCCCAAAACAGCACTCGGAACTGCCAGCACCAACGCCGCAAATTTCGGCAAGAAGCTCAAACCGGCGAGAATCACTCCTGAATAAACCACAATTAGCGTTTTCTTGACCTTGGTTAATTCAATCAAGCCTACATTCTGTGAATAGGTGGTTTTTGAAAACGAATTGAATAGTCCGGAAAAAATCAACGCCAAGCCTTCGGCACGAAAACCACGTGCCAACGACTCTTTGGTTACTTTTTTGCCGCAGATTTCACTCAAAATCATAAATACCCCGGCCGATTCCACCTGCGATACCAATGCCACGATGCACATTGTAATTATCGGAATAATTTCAAATTTCGGCCAACCAAACGCCAGCGGCCGCACCGCGTGAATCCATTGTGCACTTTGCATCGCGCTCATATCAACATAGCCGCCGATTGCAGCAACGACAGTACCCGCAACGATGCCCAGCAACACCGAAATCGTCTGCATAAACCCTTTAGCATAACGGCTAAATAACACGATCACCAGCAGCGTTATTGCCGCAAACAAGAAATTAACCGGGTCACCGTAATTTGCCGAACCGACACCGCCTGCGGAACTGTTAATAGCAACCGGCGCTAAGGATAACCCAATAATCGCGACCACCGAACCAATTACTACCGGTGGAAATAATATTGAAAGTTTACCGAAGTAGGAAGCATTTAAAAACACAAATACCCCGGCAACCATTGTCGCACCAATCGCCGTTTGAAAGTCATACTGCAGGCCGATTGCAATCAGCGGCGATACCACCGGAAACGCCGTCCCTAAAACCACCGGCAACCGGATGCCGATGCCTTTTAGTTTTGACGCCTGCAACAGCGTTGCTATCCCTGATGCCAATAAATCGGCCGACACCAAAATTGTCATTTGCAGCACATTAAATTTTAATGCTGCGCCAATAATCAACGGCACTGCCACTGAACCCGCGTACATCGCCAACACATGCTGCAGCCCCAGACTGAAATTTCTAAAGACGTTTGAATTTTGCATCGGTCACCTCAAAAAAATAAAAAATTATAGCTATTTTGGTCAGAATCTGGTCAGAATGATGTTATATAATCTAGTCATAAGGTTCGGACAGCAAACATACTAAGTACAATCGGTCTGAATTATAAAATTACATAATAGTTTTTCATATAGCTTTCTCCTCAAATAACCTCTCAATATAGATCTCTCTCCTCTAAAAATCACTCCGCAGCGATGCGGAGTTTTTTTATTGTGGCAATATCACTATAAAACTCGAGCCTCGTCCCAGTTCGCTTCGCACGAAAATTCTTCCCTGATGCGCTGCAACCAATTGTTTTACCAACGCCAACCCGATACCGCGGCCACCGCTGTCGCGGCTGCGCGACCGTTCGACACGAAAGAAATAATCAAATACCCGCGGCAAATCCGCCGGCGCAATTCCGATTCCATCATCTTTAATCACGACTACCAAATAACTTTTGCCAAACAGCGTCCTGGTCCTGTTTTCCACAAGAATAGTGCCGTTGGTGTTTGAATAACGAATGGCGTTGGTCAAAAGATTAATAAATATCTGCTTTAACCGCTGCTCATCCGCTTGGATAATTCCCGGAACTGCAGTCAATAAACACTTTAGCGAAATTGCTTTTTCTTGCAGCAGCGGCTCAAAAAATTCAACTAATTGCATCAGAACTGCATTGCTATCTATCAATGTTTTCTGCAATCTCAGCGTTCCGGCCTCGGCCTGGGAAATATCCAGCAAATCACGTACCAACTTTTGCATATGCTCAATTTGTGCTTCCAGTGTCTCAATCCGCTTTGACGTAACTGAAAACGTCCCCTCAGCTATTCCTTCAATGTGTCCGCGCATCGTCGTGAGCGGGGTGTTCAACTCATGCGCAATCCCGGCAATCAGATTTTTTTGTGCTTTGCGGCTGCTTTCCAACTGCACGACTAAGGTATCAATATTTCTAAACAATTCGGCAATACCCGGGTCCTGCCACTTTGTTCGGTTGGGAATATATTTACCGGTTTTGATCAGCGTAATTGCCCGATTAATCCGCCGCAACGATGAGTCAATAATCGGTAATAATTTTTTAACAACAACTAGCGAAATCCCGATACTGATGGCTGCGATAACCAGCAACGGTAAATCCAGATAATCACGCAAAACAATTTCTTCAACAACGGAAAACGAAATTCGATGCAGATAAAAACTTAGCGCAATTATACCAAGTACTATGCAGCTAAGCGCCATATTAATCATTATCGCAACCTGCATCAATATCCTAATTCGTTGAACCAGTGGCAATTCACTTAATTTAATCATTTTTGGCAATACCGTCAATTGCAATTTTGTAACCAAAACCCCTTACTGTTTCAATGAAGTCGACTTGTTTATCGAATTCAAAAAATTTGCCGCGAATTCGTTTAATGTGCGTATCGATAGTCCGTTCACAACCATCAAACGCATAACCCAACACCAAATTGGCAAGCTGGGTACGACTAAGCGCACGATTGCCATTTGCAACTAATGTTTCGATGATCTTATATTCCGTTGGCGTAAGTTTAACAATTGCACCGTCTATCTCGACTACCCGCGCTTCGCGGTCCAGTGTTAACCGGCTGTTTTTTGACCGTGGCCCGTCTGCCGCATCGCCTGTATAGCAACGTTTCAACAAATTACGCACCCGTGCCAGCAACTCGCGCGGGTGGAACGGCTTGGAAAGATAATCGTCCGCACCAATTTCCAAACCAACAATACGGTCAATATCATCATTGAGAGCAGTCGCCATAATTATCGGCACGTCCGATGTTTTGCGAATAATTCGGCAAACTTCCGTTCCCGTAATTTTTGGCAACAAAACATCCAAAATCACTAACCGCGGTTTAACAGACGCAAACAAACAGAGTGCCGCTTCGCCATCCGCGGCAACAACCACTTTGAAGTTGTTGTTTTCAAGATATTCTTTTATCATGCTAGAAATGTTAGCATCATCTTCAACCAACAGGATTGTTGCTATACTCATATCGACCTCACAGCGATCAAATGTCCCGACTTGCTCAATTTTAGCGCTAAACCACCAATTAAAGCGGCTTCTGTTGGTAAGTAGTTCGACACATAACCAATAATACCTGCCTGCTATTAAAAATACCCGGCAAAACCGTTGCTCAATACCAATTAACAAACCAACATAGTCGCTGACGGCACATGCCAAATTATTTTCTCGCTCACTGTCCGTCCGGTAATTCGTTCTACCGCGGCGGCATAACAGCCTAACTGTGTTTCATAACGTTCACGCAAAATGTTTTTGTCGGATACATTATCAGTTTTGTAATCAACGATTACAAAACTTCCGTCCCGTTCCGCAAACAGTAAATCAATAATACCTTGCAGTAAAACTTTTTCATCAGCCGGATAGTCTTTACCGATTTTTTCGCCCAGCTCTTTTGCATCCTGCAACAACACAAACGCCTGCTCACGCCGAACAGTCTTTGATTCACGCACCCGGTTGGCAAGCGGACTGAGCAAAAAGGCTGCAATTTTATTTCGGTCCACCTCGTCCGCAACAGCCGCCGTAATAATCGTTTGCTGCACTAATTCAACAATTATCCGGTCAACGTTTTCAATATGGCTGGTTGCCTGAAAACTAATCCGCTGAAATATCTCATGATAAGCAATGCCCAGTAATCGTTTAAAATCCGGCTTCCGCAAGCTGATATCTAAAATATCTGCCCGTTCGTCCGGCAACAGCGCTCCCGCTTCCGGTTCTTCTTCACCTGCCAGCGCCTGACGTTTGAGTTCAGTTACCGTGAGCTTGGGCGAAAGATCAACTTTTTTATACTTTTTTTCATAGTTCCAGTCAAGAATGGTATTAACGGTTTTGCGAATTTCATCCGTAGTGACGCTGTTGTTGAGCGTATCTGCGAAATAACCGCGTTCGACTTCCAATTCGACAACCGGTATTTGTTCAATTGGTTTTATAGTAATTTTCCAACCGTTCACCGGTTCACTTTCCACTTCCGCATTCAACAAAATTTTTGCCAACTCGCAATCAGTGCTTAACGCCGCACCAATCCAGTCCAACCAACTGCTCTGCTCCGTAACCCAATTTATCGGCAATTTAATTTGTCCGGCATGATTTGCCCACTCTTCGCTGCGCTTTGACCAACCGGTATTTCCCGGCAAACTGCCAATCATAATAAGTTTCTCGCGCGCCCGGGTCATCGCAACATATAGTATCCGCATTTCTTCAGCCAATTCATCCAACCGTTTGGCTTCGCGGTTTACCAGTGCCGGTAGCGAGTCATAAACAACATTTTCGGCAATATCGACAAATTTAGGACCAATACCAAAATTTTTATGCAGATTAAACAACTGTAAATCCGGACCGGCGCCAAATTTCTTTCCGATTTCCGGTACAAACACCACCGGATACTCCAACCCTTTGCTACCATGCGCGGTGATTATCCGCACTACATCATCATTAGCCGATAGCGCTTTCCCCTCTTCCAGTTCCTGCTGCCGTTTTTTTAGTAATTCGATGTATTTCAAAAAACGAAACAATCCCTTAAAATCCGCCCGCTCAAAAATTACTGCGTGCTCAGAAAGCATCCGCAGGTTGGCTTGACGAATGTTTCCCGACGGCAGCGCTGCAACATAGTCAAAGAACCGTGAATTATCATAGATGTCCTGCAACAGTTCATGAATTTGCAATTGTTTGTTTAAATCCCGCCATTGTTGGATACGCGTAACAGTGTTGATTATTTTTTCATTCAAGTACACGTCTTCGGATTCACACATTTTCAACGCCTGCCAAAAACAGCCAGCGGGCTGCAGCAAACGAATCTGTGCCAGCTCCACGTCGGTGAATTCAAAAATCGGCGAACGCAGCACGCCTGCCAACGGAATATCCTGCAACGGATTATCAATTACTGCCAACAACGACAGCATCAACCGAACCTCATAAGCCAAAAAATAGCCGTCACCGATATCACTATAGCTAGGGATGCTATTATTACGCAATACATTCTGTATTTCCGGGGCGGAACTTTTTTTGCGCAGAATAATGGCGCAATCACGATATGAAAGCGTGCGCCACTGGTTATTTTCTTTATCAAAAACCACTGGGCTGTCTTTCATTAACTCTTTGATTTTGCCGGCAATCAGTTGCGCTTCGGCAGCCGCGCCTTCGGCAAACTCATTTACGGCAGCTTTTTTGCTGTCTTTATTAATTATTATCAACTCCGTAACCGGATCGATAGTAATTCTTTTGTTATCTTCATCGTCATATATTTTCGCGGCACCATAGCGTAACGCTGCCAATTCATCATAATCTATTCCGCCGCAGCTATCACTCATGATTCGTTCAAACACAAAGTTGGCCGATTCCAGCACCGCACTACGGCTGCGAAAATTGCGCGTTAGTTTTAACGCTTTGCCGCCGATATTTTTCTCATAGGCCTTCAATTTACCGGTAAAAATCGTTGGATCGGCTTGCCGGAAACCATACACGCTCTGCTTAACGTCGCCAACCATAAACCGGCGGATTTTGCCACCGGCGAGCAATTCCAGAATCTGCTCCTGTACTTCATTGGTGTCCTGATATTCGTCAGTCATGATTTCCACAAACCGCTGCTGAATCCCGTCAAGCAGCAGTTCTGCTTCCGGTTTTTGCAACAACGTCACACAAAAGCGTTCCAAATCACTAAAGTCCATTTTGGCGCGCTCACGTTTGAGAACGGCGTACTTTTCTGAAAACGCCAATACCAATTCGGCAAGCGCACTGACCATCTGCCTGGTTTTTTCGTTGCGGTCAACCAACGCCGTCAATGGTAACGCAAAACGCTCCTGCTGTTTTTTAACCAATTTACGGGCATTGTCAATATTGGTTTTAATAAAGTCGAAGTCCGCCATATTAGCTTTTACATTCAGACTTTTTTTACTCAAACCCTTCGCACTCCAACCGGAAAACCCGGCTTGCGGCAAGGTTTCAAACAGTGCATCATAATCACAAGCTTCAGCCTGTGCCAAAACAAGCTCTGCTTGAGCAAGTTCACCAGCGGCAACTCCGGTCACTTCCGAAAGCTGGCCATTGTTTTCACCAGCAACATAAGCTTGATTATATAACGCAACCGCTTGTTGCAAGTCTGTTATAACAATTTCAAATAATTTTTTCCCCCAGGCACAATCCAACAGACATCTTGCTGATTGCGGCCAAAACAATTCCGCAAGATTGTTAAGCCAGCCGCGGTCATCAAGCCGGTTAGCCGCGAAATTATATAAATCAATAATCGCTTCATGCAATTGTTCATCGTTTTTATCGGAACAAAACCATTCAACCAATTGCAAAAAATTTGCAGCCTTATTCTGATAATGCTGCTCAAACAATTCCTCAATACAATCCTGCTGCAACATTTTAGCAGCCGCAGCATCCAGCAGTTTCATTTTCGGATCGATAGCAAGCAGATGAAAATTTTCACGCACCAAACGGGCGCAAAGCGAATGAATTGTTGATATGTACGCATTACCCAGAAGCGCCTGTTGCCGGCGGAAATGCCGCTTCAACACTGCATCTTGACATTCTTGCGCCATAACGTCAAGCTCAGTCGCTATCCGGCTGCGCATTTCTATTGTCGCGGCATCGGTAAAAGTCACCATCATGATTTGCTCGATACCAACATAGCTGCCATCCGCATTTTTTTGCCGCAGGCAATTGATAACGCGTTTAGTAAGCGATGAGGTTTTGCCGGAGCCGGCAGCCGCCGATACCAAAATATTACCCGCAAAGATTGTCTGCGCAGCAACGCGATCCCGCTCGTCAATCGCAATATAATCAATAAGATTATTATCGGCACTCATTGCTGCCCTCCTTGTCGCCGGTCAAAAAGCGTTGCTGCAATTCATCCAGCACCGCCTGAGCGTTTATTTTTTTCAACTCCCGCGGTTGATCTCCCAGCCCTTGTTCAAAATGACAAACTTCTGCAAACTTGCAATAATCGCACGCCATTCTCCCCGCGCTTTGCACCGGTTTAACTTCGATATTGCCACCGGTAATCGCAGCAACATGGTTGGCGGCTTGTGTCAGTGCGTTTTGCCGGAGCAACTCCAAGCTTCCGCTATCAAACAGACTATTTTTGATAGCGATATATTCATAATGCTTCCCGGTTTTTTTGTCCAGGTTGTCCATGATGCCATTATCGTTCACTATCCCGGTGAACGACGTCTTGTCATATCGCTCATTATTAATATCGTCACCGTCTGCGGCAATTCCTGCACTCACCCGGTCGTCTTTCATCCCCAAATACAACATCCCGGCAATTTCAACGGTTTTTAATGTTTGGCGCAATGCTGTTAAATATACCGGTAGCTGTAGTGAAACACCATTATAGATTTTAGTGAAATCCGCAACCGCGCGGCCGTTTTTGTAGTCAACAAGCAACGCATATTCCTGACCGTCCACGCTTCCACAATCCACACGGTCAATTTTGCCTTCGATAATTATCCGGGTAGGCGCAGCTACAACTATCGGCGGCCAGTCAGAATTCCTGCCGAATTCCCGCTCGAAATATTCCGGTTTCAACGCGCTGTTACGGGAAAATCCGGCGAATCGCAACACCGCCTTTTCAAACCGCTTATACAAACGCTCCGCCAAGTTTTCATTATACGCGGCCTTGGAAAACAATTGATTTTTAATTTTACTCTGGATTTCGGTAAACTCTTGCCGACAAAGCGCCGTCAGTGCTGCATCGTCCATATTCGCAAGCTTCATACCCAGTTTTTGCAATACTCCGTGGAAGAGATTGCCGACATCAAGAATATCCAGTTCGTTAATCTCACGTTCGCGTAATTTCAATCCGTAATCAGCAAAAAATTTAAACGGACAGTTGGCAAAAGTCTCAAGTTTACTGATACTACAGGTAAATTCGCCATCTTTAACGTGCAGCGACAGCGCAATTGCTTCCGGCAATTTTTTTCTGCCGTCCAGCCGCGCCGCAGCTTTTTCGATAATGTTTTTGCCGTCGGCAAATATCTTTTCGCTCACCGCCGTCCAGTACGGCAAATCCGCTTTGACATCTATTTTTGAAGAATATATTGTGGCAAGCGTTTTCTCGATACTACGCAAACTGCTCAAATAGCCGGTAATCAGCAACTGTCCGGGCGCGATACGCTCGCGCAGCGAAGCATAGCTGGCGGCAGTACATTCCGGCAGCCTTAACATACGGCTGATTTTCTCTAAATACATTGATACCGCGCGCGGTTTGCCGGCATTATTAGCCAAAGCATAGCTGAGGTACAGCTGTTCTTTAGCCTGAGACATTGCCGCATACAACGTAAACCGGTCAGTGAATAATTTATTGCGGGCGGCGCTCATATCAAGTCCGACACTGTTTAACATATTCAAATCATCATCATTTAGTAACGTGCTGCCCGCCCCGCGCGCCGGAATTACTCCTTCATTTAATCCGAATAAAAACAATGCTTTGCGTTCAGGCATTTTCATCCGGTCAAGTGAACACACCGCGATGTAATCCAAACCCGGCGGCGTGGCCTTGATTTGAACCGAATCAAAGCCCTCTGCCAATAACGCTGCAAAATCCTCGAGTTTAATTTTATCCGTGCCACACAATCCGTTTAGTTCCAAAAACAATTCTTCGACATAACGCTGAATTTGTTGATGAATATTACTTCTGCTGACATCGTGGCTGTCGGCGGCATTATCGGCGAGCAGTTTCATCCGCCCGGCAACATTGAGCTTTTCCAGTACAGCATCAATCCTGGCAATATAATCACCCACAGTCAATGTTCCATCGCGATAGGTTGTAAACGGTTCAAGTGCGCTGTTGATATACTGCCGCAATTCATCCATGCGCACATCAGCAAACGCTGCTTCTCTCCCTGTAAATTCTGCTTCTTTTGCCGCAAAATCCCAAGGCGCGGCCTGCATCCACGTTGCACCGCGGATACCATATTTCAAAACATAATTTTCAAGCAAATCATAGTCATCAACGGTATAGCCGTTTTGCTCAAACAAACCGGTTTTGATTGCCGTAAACATCGAACGGTAATCACGGCCATGTAATTTAATTTCCAGCAAGGCTCGCACAAAATCGGTCAAAAAATGGCGGGCAACTACCGGCGGCTGATCAAAGGCAAAATTAATCTCAGCATCACGGAACGCTGTTTCAAAAGCATTTCGATATTCCTCAACGCTCCTGCCAACAACAGCAATATCGCGAAACCGAAAAAACCCTGTCCGCACAAGTTCAATGATTTTTCGCGCAATCCACGCCGCCTCTTCATTAACGCTAGCTGCTTTGATGACTTGTACAGAAGTCCGCGCTTCTTTCGTTGACGCGACATCGCGCAGCGCCAATCCGGCGGCAATAATATCGTCATTATCGAACCGCCGCGCCAGACTTAGTTCTTCCAACTCAACAGCATTTTGCAAGCTTTTTAAGCGCCGGATGGTAGTCCATTGCTGGTAAAACAATTCACTGATTTCGGAATAGTCAGCCGCAATATCATCAATACACAGTGTAACAACTACCTCGCACCCTGCGGTTAGCAAAGCCGCTATCACATTTAGTTCCGTATTGGAAAAAAAGCTAAAGCCGTCAAACCAAAATTTTGCACCGGACCATCCGGCGGTTGATAAAATTATTTGTGGCAACTCATTGAGATAATCTTCCGGGTCGAGAAATCCGTTGGCGGTTTTGAAATCTTCCCATTCTCGATATAACAACGCCAAATCAGCTAATTTTCCTTGCGCCTGGCAAAAATTTTTACCGGAAAAATCGGTTGGCATAATACCGGAATTCTTTAACTCCCGAAATAACTGCGAAAGTTCAGCCGCGAAATTATGCTCATTACTCACGCCGCCATAGATTTTCAAATTCGGCGCATTCAACTGTAACAACCGTTTGACCACCAGCCTGCGTGCTGTATCGCTCAGCGCCTGTCCTGTTCGGCCCTGCTCGTTCATCAGCCGGTAGGCAAATCGCTTAAACCCAAACGCCTGCGCACGCATAAAACCGCCCCCGCACATTTCGGCCAATTGTTTTTCAGCTTCGAACGATGCCTGTTCAGGCACAATTAAATAGAGCGGCGATCCCAGGGGATCGGCTTTGCATAGTTGGGATATTTCACTAAGACAACGGTGGGTTTTGCCCGTTCCGGCGGCGCCATAGACAATCTTTATCGGCATGCTGCCACCTCGTTTCACATAAACTAAATTCGCCAAAACACCAGTTTTCTCCTGCATACCGGTGCTGAAAAAACACAAGTACTCAAAGTCGCTGCAATTATAGTATAATTTATGAATATTCTACGCAATCGGCATATGAGGTGAAAATGTTTGTAAGCGGACTGGTTATTACAAAAAACGAGCAACAGGCCATCGGCAAATGCCTGCAAAGCATGTTGCCGTTTTTAGATGAAATGGTTTTAGTCGATACCGGTTCTACTGACGAAACCGTCGCCCTTGCCCAAGCACTCGGCGCCGATGTCCGCTATTTTGACTGGATGGACGATTTTGCCGCCGCCCGCAACTTCGCCGTGTCCCAAGTCAAGGGCGACTGGATTGTTTTTTTAGATGCCGACCAGTGGTTTGACGAGAACAGCATCCCAAAAGTGCGGGCGCTGATTGAGCAATATCACAACCAACCCGACGTCAACATGATTATGGTGCGCGAAATCAATCACTATGATGCCACTAATTTTGCCGACACGATCACCGGCAAAATTTATCGCAACCGCCCTGATATCCAGTGGGTCGGTAACATCCACGAAATGCTTTTTTTCGGCGAGCAATATTTATCCGGTTATCTGCACAAGGAAATAATTATCCATCACTACGGTTTTGCGCCGGAAAAACTGAAAGACAAGTCCGGCCGCAATCTCAAGCTATTGGAAAAAAATCTGAATGCAGGTAAAATAACTGATTACCTGTATATCACACTGGCTAATGAATACGTCAGTTTCGGTCAATGGGATAAAGCCCACGAATTTGCGGTACTAGCCAAAAAACGTGATATCGAACGCAACCAGGGTTATACGCTTGCCGTACGGCCGCCGTTATTAATCCTTGAATATATGCACAATAATCCGGAGAAATTTTGTGCTGCAGAAATCGAGGCGGAATTTGCCGACGTTATCCGCCGCTTTCCCGACCATCCGGAAATTTATTATTGGCGGGCATTGTATGATGAGCGTCGCGGCAATCCGCACGCGGCAATTGCTAATTTTCAAAAAAGTCTCCGCTTGAACAGCGAATATAGCGGCGACCAGTGGTTGGATTTCAAATGGAAAGAGCCGACCATATATTGGCGTCTTGGTTTATTATGCAGCCAAACCGGTAATGTTAATCAGGCAATCGAAGCTCTGATACAGTTCATGCGCCGCAACAAGCAAGATGTTGCCACCCTAAAATGGCTGATGGAACTGGTCAGTCTCTCCGGTCAGCCGCCGGTTTCAATTTTTGGCGCCATATACGATTCCGGCAACAGTGCCGACGTTAAATTTCTACAACTCCATTTCCCGGAACTTTTGTAATGACAATCACAACTAAGCCCGACCGGTTTTAGCGGTCGGGCTTTTTATTATTGTGCCGAATGCATTTCGTAGAACACACCGCGGTTGGCAAGTAATTCGTCCCACTTGCCTTGTTCGACAATCCGTCCCCGTTCCATGACAATGATCTTATCACAGTTGCGAATAGTACTCAGACGATGCGCGACGAACACCGCCGTACGGCCTTTGGTTATCGTTTCCAAATTATCCATAATAATTTTTTCCGATTCATAATCCAGTGCGCTGGTCGCCTCGTCAAATATCAGGATTCTCGGATCAGCTACCAGCGCCCGGGCAATCGCCACCCGCTGTTTTTGCCCACCGGACAGGCCGGTGCCGTTTTCGCCAAGCTCCGTATCGTAATGTTCAGGCAATTCAGCAATGAATTCATGGGCGCCGGCGAGTTTTGCCGTTTCCACTATTTCTTTACGGGTAGCCTTGGCATCACCGAGCGCAATATTATCCGCAATCGTACCAGTAAATAATACGTTTTCCTGCAGTACCACACCGATTTGCCGTCGCAGCCAACCGGTATCGACCTGAGCTAAATCCACGCCATCAATCAACACTCGCCCGCCGTTTGGTATATATAATCGTTGCAACAGTTTTACCAAGGTGCTTTTCCCGGAACCGGAGCGGCCGACGATACCAATTTTTTGTCCGGGCTGAATCTCCAGATCCAGACCTTTGATAATCTCTGCGCCATCATTTTTATAACTGAATACGACTTTGTCAAACGTGATATGGCCACTGATAGACGGCAAAGTTGCGCGGTTGGGATTGAAACTGGGTTCGGCATCACTGTCGACAATGTCGCTCACCCGCTCAAAGCTGACTCTGGTCTGTTGAAAACTTTGCCATACGGACACGATTCTTAGCAGCGGCTGCATTACCTGACCAGCAAGCATTTGTACCGCCACCAGCGTACCCACGCTCATCTTGTCACCCATAATCAGAATTGCACCTACCACCAACACTCCGATGGTAAAAATCTGATAGATAAACGTTCCCAGCGCCTGACAAAAAACCTGCAAAGTTGATGAATAAAAACTGGCTTTTACATATCCGGCCAGCAGGTCATCACGTTTTTCAATCAGCCGGTCTTCGATTGCCGCAGCCTTTACCGTTTGAATACCGCCAAGCGCCTCAATTACAAAGGAAATATTATCGGCATTTTTTTGAAATTTTTCACGCAATATCCGCTTGAAAACCGGTGCAATAATCAGGTTAACCACAACATAAATTGCTACAGTAAACAGTGTAATCAACGTCAGTTGCCAACTATAGACCACCAGTATCGCCAGATAAATCAGTGCAAAGACAAAATCCAACACCAATGTCACCGAAGTACCGGTGATAAATTGACGGATATTGGCGAGCTCCCCCATCCGGCTGACGACGTCGCCGGACTGCCAGCGCGTCAGTGTTTTCATCGGCAACCGTAACACGTGGTTGAACACGTCAGCCGATAATAACGTATCGATTCGCGTTGCGGCGTAAGCAAACACATAAACACGCAACATTTCAAACACAACAATAAATATCGCCGTGAAAAGCATACCCGACAGCAATACGTTGAGTGTGGCCACGCTGTGATGCACCAGCACATTGTCAATAATTTCTTTAGAAAACAATGGCGCTATCAAACCGAGTAATTGCACCAGTAATGTAAACGCCAGTACCCGGTACAATTGTTTTTTATGCTTCCAGATTACCGGCAGCATCCGCCGCATTGCAAACGACTCAGCTTTTATTGCGGCCGACGGTGCGCCTTTTGCCAGCACCACACCGATACCAAGCCAGCGGTTCAACAAAACTTCCCTGGTTATTTCAACACTGGCGTTAATCTCCGGATCAAATACATGATAACCGGCATCACGGCGATAGAACAGACAAAATCCGCCATTATTAATTTTGATTATTACCGGTAGTGGAATTACATCCAAATCATCCGGCTTTATATGACGCAGTCCGGCACGCAGTCCGTGCGCTTTGGCAGCGCGAACAATATCTAATTCGGCGCAATCCGAACCACTATTGCCATATACCCGTTCCAACTGTAAATAGTCCGTTGATACTTCGAGCAACCGGGCGGCCTCGGCGAGACACATCAAGCCGCTGTCAACCTTTACGTCGTTCATATCAACGCTCCCTCAACGAATCATTGGCATACTTGCGGAAAGTATCGAGAAAATACTGAATAATGCGTCTTTTACCGGTCTTAACCTCTGCGGTCACAACCATTCCCGGAGCAAACATTACCTTTTGCCCGTCAATCATCATATAATCCTGATCCAACTCGATCGTCGCCCGATAACTATATTTTTTCTCAGGAATATTAGTAGCTTCGCCAGTCGATCCGGCATTTTCCTGACGGGAAACACCAACTTCACCGGCATCGGGTGATATCCGCAAAACTTTACCACGGATTACACCGTATTTCTGGAAATCAAAGGTGGCAATTTTGATATCAGCGACTTGACCAACGCGAATAAAACCAATATCACGGTTTCCAATCCAGGCTTCAACCTGAAGTTTTTGTCCGCTCGGCACTACGGTCAGCAACGGCTCTCCAGTTTTTACGACCACTCCTTCGTTATGTACCGCCATCGTCGAAATCCGGCCATCAACCGGCGCTCGAACGATATTCGCCTGATTGACACGCTCGGCACGAATCAAACTCAATTCAATTTTATCGCGTGCTTCCCAATCTTCCATAATCTTGGAGTTGATTTCATCAAAAAATTCTACCCGGGCATCAATAAGGCGCGCCTTGCCTTCAACAACCGCTGCCTTTACTGCCAGAATCGCCGCGTGCTCAGTTGCCAGTGACTGTTGGGTATTCACCCGCTCTTTGCGGTATTGAAACACCTGAAATTCTTCGATAGAATTGTTTTTATTAAGTTCCTGCATCCGCCGCTCCTGCTCCCGAACATCGGTTAATAACGCGGCGTATTTATCACGGGTGGCCTCTTCAGCGGTAACTTTGGCCTTCGCTGCATCAATTTGGGCGATTGCCACATTTTCACGCGCCCTTAAAGTAGCTTGCTTGTTGCTAAACCAGTCCTGCTGCTCTTTCATATCCTCGGGGCGTAAATACTTATACTTGTCCTGTGTCGGTTGAAACGGTATTCCCAAAAGCAATGCTTCCATTGAATCAATCGCCATGTTGTAATAATCAAGATCCTCATGCAATTTTTTGACTTCTGCCCGATCAACTTTACCGTCGAGTTCAACCAAAATATCGCCCTTTTTCACCAGTTGACCGTCGGTTACCAATATTTTATTAATAACACCATCACGCTCGCTTTGAATGGCCTTGACGTATCCCTGCGGGACAATACTGCCCGTCGCCGATGCAACTTCGTCAACCTTGCCGATAATCATCCAGGAAATTGCGGCAACTACAAAAACAATCAACAGACAAAGAGTCAACCGTCCGGCTGGTGATGGCGGAGTTTCCAATACTTCTATCGCAGCCGGCAGAAATTCGCCGTAATTGTCACGACCCCTGCTCTTTAATAGTTTGTTTAACAGCTTCATATTCCACCTCGTGTTATTTGCCCAATTTTACTAAGTAATTCTATAAAAATTCTACAAAACTATCAGCGCTGCTGTTCGTTCAACCAGGCGTAGAAACCGCCATAGCCGAGCAACTGTTCGTGCGAACCGCATTCTACAATTTTACCCTGATCGAGCGTTACAATCCGGCTGCAATTGTGCACTGTACTCAAACGGTGGGCAATAATAATTACCGTGCGGTCACGGCAAATTTCGTCAAGATTGTTCAGGATTATCCGCTCGGACTGATAATCAAGCGCGCTTGTTGCTTCGTCAAATATTAAAATCCGCGGATTGGTTAACAACGCTCTGGCAATGGCGATACGCTGACGCTGACCACCGCTGAGCTGCGCGCCACGCTCACCCACATCGGTATCATAACCTTCCGGCAATTCCAGAATAAACTCATGCGCGCCGGCGATTTCTGCCGCCCGGCAAATATCCGCCATCGTCGCACCAGGGAAACTTACCGCGATATTGTCGCGGATGCTGCCTTTGAATAAGTAATTTTCCTGCAGCACCACACCGATTTGCGAACGCAAATGCTCCGGGTCCAGCGTGGCAATATCGATTCCGTCAATGCAAATTTTGCCTTTTTGCGGCAAGTACAAGCGTTGTATCAATTTTGCCAGCGTACTTTTGCCCGAACCGGAACGGCCGACAAAACCAATCCGTTCGCCGGGCATCATACCAAAAGAAAAATTCTCGATAACCATTTTTTTCTCGGGATTATAACCGAAACTGATATCCTCAAAAACTATGCTGCCGCGAAACGGCACCCGTTGTTGCAGCTTGTTATTCATAAATTCCCGCGGCGTATGCAAAATATCACTCATACGATGCGCCGCCATTAACGCCTGCTGAGCTTGCGGCCAAAGATTGAATAAATTGCCAAGCGGCTGACTAATTTGGCTAAACAGCATTGAAAAAGCGATTAATTGGCCAAGTGACATTTGCTGCATTATTACCAGATAACCGCCATACCACAAAATCAATACCCCGGTCACCCGTTGAATCATCTGTGTGGTGTTCTCAATTGCATTACCGGTCATACCGACAGCAAATGACGCTTGCGCCGTTTTATTGCTGATTTCTTCCCAGCGCCGGTTAAATAGCGGTTCAGCAGCCATTGCCTTGATAGTTTGAATCGAATTAGTCGCTTCAACCAAAAATGATTTCGAATTACTTTCAATCGTCCACATTTCCTCAACCCGTTTTAAATAGCCAGGCTGATAGCGGATAGCAAAAAACACCTGCAGCGGCACTGATGCAAAGGCTACCAGTGTCAATCCCGGGCTATACCAATACATCAATGCAAAATAGACCACAGCAAACACGCTGTCGAGTAATGAATTTAACGCTTGACCGGTAAGAAATTCGCGAATACTGTTTAGCGAAATCACCCGCATTAATGTATCGCCGACGCGCCGCGATTCAAAAAAAACCAGCGGCAACCGCATGATATGACGGAACAACCGGCCACCTAATAAAATGTCAATTTTGTTCGTCGTTTGATTGGAAACCAGCCCTCTTAAGAAAAAAATTGCAAACTGAAATACCGCCACAAATATATAACCAACCGCAAGTACGGTCAGCGTAGTATCGGCTTTGTTTGGCAAAACTTTGTCCACAACAACTTGCGTAATCGCCGGCAGCGCGAGACCAAGTATTTGCAGAATCAGTGCACCGGCCATACATTCAAAAAAGTAGCGCTTGTAGCGAAAAATAGATAAAAGAAACCATTTCGCATTGAACTTGCGCTCTAACCAGTTCAGCGTTTTTTTCATAAATGCTCCTGATTTATACAATACAAGCCCGCATAAAGCGGGCCTGTACTATTTCTTTAGCATGACTATTATAGCATGTGCGTTTCCGGCGTTCCAGCTACTTGACTAATGACTACCTGATAACTTGACAACTCGACTACTCGGTAACTCGCACTCCCTATCCCTTGCCGCCTTTTATTATCGTTGCAAGATAAGTGTTACCATTTAGACCATCAATTACTGCTTGCGCCAACTGACCTTGATAATCGGCGCTGCAATCCCAGCTGAACGTCCCGCCCAAGCCATTTTCGGCAACATACTGGGCCTTGAGCGCTACCGATTGCTGAGTGTCAACTGAATAGACTTCATCATTGTCATAAACTATCGCTTCGCCACTATATGCATCCCATATCATTTTGTAATCCGATGACAAAGTTGACGCCAGTTTTCCTTTACCACTTGCTGCCAAAACAATATCTTTGTAATCGGCAACTCCGGCGTCCCACGAACCGGCCGCCGCCCCTTGTCCAACGAGTGAAGAAAAGTTTTCGGCAGTAACCGTGGTTCCTTCAGCAATCTTCCAGCCGCGCGCCGCGTTTTCCATTCCGATGTTCAATTGCGCCTTATCGGAAGCTGAAGCGTTGGCGAGAATTGCTTCACGCGCCGCAAGTGTAGCAGCTGTTCCATCTTTTGCCGGGCAGGCAACACCCTGCATCGCTGCTAATATTTCAATTGTCGCATCATTGACGTTCCAGGTGCTGTCCGATGCTGTTTGAGTCGTTTCTGAATTGTATAGCGGCGCAACTGCTCCAACGTTGTTATCCCAGGCGCCGTGCGCATCATACGCCATAATATTAATCTGATTGACGTACTGCTTGACTGAATCATAATCGATGTTGTTGATACAATTTTGATCGATACCGGCACACATCGTCAAGCCCATCTTCCGGCCACTCAAGCTCAGCCCGGCGCTGTCGAGTTCCGTGCGCAAGGCTTGCATCAACAACGTGAAATTCTCTTTGTCCTGAGCAGTAGGCTTGCTGTTTTCCGTTGTCACTCCCGGATATTCCCAATCGATATCCACGCCATCAAACCCATATTTTTTTGCCAGCGCAACCGCATTTTTAGCAAAATTCTTGCGTCCTTCATCGGTACTTGCCATTTGCGCAAAACCGCCGGAATACGTCCAACCGCCGATGGACATATAGGTTTCGAGACTTGTAAACCGTTGTTTCAGCAACCAGAATTGTTTTAGCAAACCACGTTGGTCATCCGTTTCCCAACCATCAGTATCGAACTTTTTATCCAACCCGGCATAAGTATCAGCCATCAAAACATTTCCCGCCGTATCCATATTCATAAAGCTATAATAGATACGATTGTATTTCGCTGCCGGTATATCGGACGGTTGAAAATCACGACCATAAGTAAACCAATCACCATAGTAAGTTGCAACGGTTTTATCGGTGCCCGGACTTCCCAGTTCACCGCCAAAATTCATAGCGTTTAGCTGCGTCATTTGCGCGGAATTAAGAGTTTCGCCGATCTTGACATCCGTCAAGTCGGTTCCGGTTGAAATCGCACCAGTGCCAACCGGAGTTGGTGTCGCAGTCGCAGTCGGGGTAGGCGTAACCGTTGCCGTTGGCGTAGGTGTTACCGTAGCTGTTGGCGTCGGCGTTACCGCACCACTGACCGTTACAGCATATGCTGCGCTTGTTGCCGAAAGCGCTATAGCATTTCCTGCCGTATCTTTGCCTTCGTTATATAATTTGACAACATAACTGTGCGCACCGTTGGCAACACTGGTAAGAGTTACACTGCCTGACTCGGTAGTGGCAGTTTTTGTATCAAACGAACTGCTCGTATATATTTTTTCACCGTTATCATATAATTCCCAGCGCTGTGCCGGCGTACCCCACCAAATATTCCAGCCGACTTTTATCGAACTGCCATCAGATGTTGTTGACATCCAGGCAATATCCGGGGCTGTTGGTGTGATGACAGTGGTGGTAGCCACCGGTGTCGGTGTAACAGTAGCCGTTGGTGTCGGCGTTACTGTCGGCGTGGTTGCGCCAATTGTCAATTGATTATTGGTAGTGGCAGAAAACTTCATACCTGTCGCATTTTCGAGATTAGTAAGAATGCTTTCCATTACCGCAAAAATTTTAGCGCGCTGGGTCGCATCGCTAAGGTCCAGTATTGCCGTCGAACTCACACCGGCACTAGTCAATGCGCTAGCAAAGGCGCTGTCAATCTGAGCTGCAGTATAGTTCAAATATTTTCCGCTGCTGTCAGTATAGGCCATCTTGGCAAAAACATTCTCGGTAACTGTACGTAATTGCGTCATGTTCCAGGCACAGTGCACAGTAGTTCCCAAACTTGATTGATTATACAATTCATCGAGGTAGAACCGCACCTGGTAAGGATACTGCTTATAGGTATCGCCGCTGGCGTTACTATAACTATTATATTTTGTCAAAAACGCTTCCGCAGTCAGATTAACCGCATCATCACAGAATTGATCGCACAAACCGCCATAGAATCCCTGATTGTAAGCATAATTTACCAGAATTTCAAATGGACTGTTGGGCATTGCCGCAATTTTTTGAAGCGCGGCGATATAATTCGGTGCAGCGCTGGATACCCAGCCGACAGAACCATCTTCCAGCGCTTGTAGTGAAACCATATCGTTAAGCTGAAAAAATGCCGTCAACATCGGACTGTAGTATTTGTCATTGAAAGACACAGGGGTAGCTTTTTTTACTTGCGCAACCTGAGTGTCCATTGTGTACCCGATATTACTCTGAATTGCAATGTAATTATTCAGTGAACCAACAGATGCAGATTCTGCAACCAGATCAGCAGCATAATTGTTTATCTGGTAAGGTCCGCCTTGACCAACGCCCATAACTGCTTGTTGATTAGGATTGGAATTGATTAGATTGCTGGTTTTATCATAATGCTCCGTTGCCAAATTTTCCTGTAGCAGTTGGGCAAAAATGGTTCCATACATATAGTCTTTGTTGTATTTGATTCCCGGCAATGCTTCTTCCAAAGTATGTCCAAGCATTACTCCGGCCAGATAGTTGGACATGATCAGGTCAGTATAATTGTCGCCGGTCAAATCCAGCGAATCAGCCTGAGCGAAGGCGCTCGTTGAAGTTTGCGGCACCGCTGCGTGAAAATATATCGTCCCGGAAGACACAACGCTCGGCGTGGGTGTAGCCGTTGCCGTCGGTGTCGGCGTTACTGTCGCTGTCGGAGTAGGTGTTACGGTTGCAGTTGGCGTCGGCGTTACCGTCGCTGTCGGAGTTTGCGTTGCTACACCACTGACCGTTACGGTATACGCCGCACTCGTTGCCGAAAGCGCCGTCGCGTTTCCTGACGTGTCAGTACCTTCATTATATAATTTTACAACATAGCTGTGTGCTCCGTTAGCAACATTGGTAAGCGTGACCGTGCCGGATTCAGTGTTGGTATCTTTGGCCGTGAAACTACTGCTCGAATAAACTTTGCTACCATTATCATAGAGCTCCCACCGTTGCGCCGGCGTACCCCACCAAATATTCCAGGATACCGCAACCGATTTACCATCCGAAGTCGTTGGCATCCACGCGATACTTGGTGCAGTTGGTGCAACAATATTTATAGCCACCGGGGTTGGCGTTGCCGTGACAGTCGGAGTTGGTGTAACCGTCGCCGTTGGTGTCGGCGTCGGAGTAGTGGTTGCACCGGCAACGTTCAGCGCGTAAGCCGCTGACGCCGTCGATCCAGCGCTGTTGACGAGTTTTATAACGTAATTATGAGCTCCGTTTGCAATGCCGTTCAAAGTCACGGTACCAGCCTGAGTATTAGCGTTGCTGCTGGTAAATGTCGAACTGGTATAAATTTTTACACCGTTATCCCATACTTCCCAACTGGTACCAGTGGTTCCCCACCACATGTTCCAGGCAATTGTTACAGAATTACCGCTAGTCGCGCTCGGCCAACCAATTGTTGGTGTTGTTGGTACAGTTTTTGTTGCCATGATAATACCCTCCTGTTCTATTGCAAAATAGTTTGTGACACAATTTTTTCAATGCTCGGATTGTACCAAGCAATTGTGGAGGAAAGATGAATAGCGGTAAAATTTTGCTTACTATCAGTTTATTCCACAACTCTGACAGTATCCTGACAATATTTGACAAAACAATTTACAAAAACAACAATAGTTATAAAAATCAAAATATATATTTCCAATATTTTGGTTGAACGAGTGATTTATCCTCTTCCTGGTGTTAATTATACTTGATAACTTTGTCGACATAGTTTGCACAACCTTAGCGTAATGTTAGATTTTTGTTAGAAACACGCTCAAAAAAACAAAAACCGCCCGCTATTTCTATCGGACGGCTCTTCCAGACAAATCGACTATTTATTTTTTGCGGCGCATAACCCACGCTACTGTAATATACCCGACAATCAAAGCTATTCCAATTATAGTCAGCCTCAATAGATGTTCGTGATAATTCACCAAATCATGTCCAACAATGACTTCAATGGCGGTTGAAGGAAATTTGCCAATAATCGTAGCAATAACGTAGTTCCGTAAACTGATGCTGCTGACGGCAGCCAGTGCCGTAATCACCACGGAGGGAAAATACGGTATCATCCGCATAAACAGCACCAGCTTGAAACCATTAGCGCCGCATTTCTCATCAATTTTTTTGATATATTTGCTTTTCTCAACCAACGCTATTGCCGTCGGGCGCAGTAAAGATTTCATCAAAACAAAGCCGATAATCGTTCCAAAACACTCGGCAATCCACGAAACAAATGTACCGCCAACAATCCCAAAAACAATACCGTTAGCTGTAGACAGAATTATCGACGGCGGAAACCCCAGGATGTTTATCAACGTGTTAACGTAAATACTCAACAATGCGGCAAACATCTCATAAGATGCCAGATAATCAGCAACTTCCTGAATATGTCCGGTTTTAATCAAAGCGTAGAGTTCGGAGAAAAACCGCGGCACAAATAATTCAATGGCAGCGGTCGCACCCAGCAACATTCCCAACGCCGTAATCTTAATCCACTTTTGTATCGAATCCTGATTCATTCACATCTCCCCATCTCAGCTCCGACCTTTAACCTGCACATCTGCGATAGACTTTCACCAGCTCATACCACAGCACCGCGACACCGGCGATTACCGCAGCCAGTCCTAACTGCCCCGGCGATAACGGCGCCAATTTCAAAAATCCGCTAAGCGGTGTATATAACATGATAAACAAACCGGCTATTGTAGCAAAAACAACCGTCAGCATTACTTTGTCTTTCATCAGACGCATAAATGATTTTACGGCATATTCAGAATTTGAACTATTAACTTGCACCAACAGAATATTCGCCAATAATATTATCGTCAAGCCCATCGACCGCGCTTGCGGCGCATTATCCGGTTGTTGATTCAAAAACATAATATAAGCGCCAAAGGCCGCAACAAATATCATCAAACCCTGCACTACGCTCTTTAGCAGTGAAGCCAGCGTAATCAGTTTCGCTTTTGGACTGCGGGGTGGACGGTTCATGATATCTTGTTCAGCCGGTTGCCGTTCCAACACTACCGAGCAAGTAGGATCGATTACCAGCTCCAATAATACCACATGCAGCGGCAACAGCAATAAATTTATCGGGCTGATACCCAGCAACGGCGCCAATAACGCTGAAAGTGCAATCGGAATATGGATAGTAAATACATAGCCAACCGCCTTTTTGATATTATCATAAATTCGCCGGCCGTCTTCGATGGTATGGACAATCGTTGAAAAATTATCATCGAGCAAAATTAAGTCGGCTGCCTCCCGCGAAACTTCCGACCCGCGTTTGCCCATTGCAATTCCAATATCAGCATACTTCAACGCCGGAGCGTCGTTAACGCCGTCGCCAGTCATCGCTACCACTTCGCCATTGCTCTTAAAGGCTCGAACGATCCGCATTTTATGTTCGGGAAGAACCCGCGAAAAAATACTAACTATTTTGACTCGCTCACGCAATTCTTCATCACTCATTTTATTGAGCTCATCACCGGTAATAATTTTGTCATTATCGGGCATATTTATTTGCTTGGCAATCGCACTGGCAGTAATGCCGTTATCGCCAGTGATCATGACCACCCGTACCCCGGCCCGGGTGCAGATTTCGATATCCTGTTTAATCGACTCCCGGGGCGGGTCGGCAAGGCCAATCAGCCCGCAAAATTGCAACCTGCACTCCCGCAATGTTTTTGGAACAGCGCTTATATTAGCGAGCTGCATTTGTCCGACAGCAATAACCCGCAACCCGCGGCTGGACATTTCGCCGGCTTTGCTTTCCGCAAGCGTTAGCTCATCTGCCTTAAGTTGACAAAGCGCAAGCAGCCGCTCCGGCGAGCCCTTGGCCGCGACAATAATCTCTCCGCTGTTTTTCCAGACATGTCCCATCATTTTGTTTTCATCGGTAAACGCGTAATCTTGAATTAATTCACCACCAAAAATATTCGTCCTGGTAATTCCTTGGGCATCACAATGGGCAATCATCGCTTTTTCCATCGGATCATAAGCATCCGGCTCACAGCCCATGCCCATTATCTTAATCAACGCCGGGATGTCATCAGTAAAACTCCAACTAGCTTGCACCGTCATTTGGTTCATCGTTATCGTGCCGGTCTTGTCAACGCACAACACCGATACTGCCCCTAGTGTTTCCACCGAGGCTAGATTGCGTACTAACGACTGTTTTTTTGCCAACCGCCAGGCGCCCATCGATAAAAATACGGTCAATATTACCGGAAACTCTTCCGGTAACATCGCCATCGCCAAGGTTATTCCCGATAGAATACTCTCAATTATCCGGTCACCGAACAGATGATCGGGAATATTTATGTAGGTCACAACTCCGACCAGCGAAAATAACACGGCAGCAATTCCCGCACATAACTTGACCAGTTTTCCGGTTTGCAACTGGAGCGGTGTTGGCTCATCCGGCGCTGCCATAACATCTTTGCCAATTTTCCCATATTCAGTAGCTGTACCAATTTTGTCTACCAAAATAGTTCCTGTGCCCTGCGTAACCAGCGTACCGGCATAACAATAATCGCGCCGCCAATAATCTTTAGCTTTTTCAGCTATATCTAGTTCCACGACTTTGAATACCGCCTCCGATTCGCCGGTAAGCGATGATTCATCGATACGCAGGGTGCTGGCTTTCACAACGAAGCCATCCGCCGGAACTTTGACTCCTTCTGCGACAAACATCACATCATTTGGCACTAAATCCGCGCTGTTAATTATGACTTGTGCTCCATCTCTTAATACAGCTATATGGGGCGCCGACAAATCTTTTAATGCCCTTAGGGTTTTATCCGTTTTCCATTCTTGAACAACTTCTATGCTGATAATCGCCAATACAAATACCAACATTATTGCGCCGTCTTTGGGCTCGCCAAGGATAAAATAGATTATTGCCGCAACAATAAGCAACACAAACATCGGTTCGCTAATAACGTGCAGGATTTTATGAAAAAAATTTGATTTTTTCTCTTTGACAAGTTCATTTTTGCCAAATTGCTCCTGAAGTTCCGTTGCGCGCGCCGATGTAAGCCCATATAGTTTTTGATTTTGCTGATCTGTCATTAACAGCGCCTCCGTTTAAACAAAAACAACCTGTGAAACATTTTACTGTCCCACAGGTTGATATCAATCCTGCTGCCGTCATCGGCCCAGCCGCATTAACTAAAGTTAACCGCCTGCTCAGTTTGTACTGTAAATTATTTGCAGTGCAAAGAGATACCCCGATTATAGCATATTATTGTCAAAGCGCAACTTATTCTGGTTTTCATCATAAAAACAAGCTTCTATTTACAGTTTGATCGCCATACCAACTGACGGATAAAACACGCCGTTATCATTATTCCAGTCATTATTATGCCACATATTGACATAGTTTACATCAACATACATATCCACTTTTTCGTTTAAGGTATATGCAACGCCACCGTTGAATTTATACGCCGGGGACCCGATATTTCCCATGACATAAGCCTGCCAACCATCACCCAGTGGAATCCCGAATTGCACACCAACTTGGCCGCCAAAACTATTATTGTAGGTTCTTCCGCTGTTACTGGAACCAAACCCGCAATTCGACTGGATCCCGGCGAACACCATTAATTTCAACGGCGTATCACCCAAATTGCTGAATTTGTAATCGATGTTCAACTGAACATCCGGGTCATTGGAAATACTCAACGCAAAGCCTTGTCCTAGTCCGACTGCGCCAGTAAACGCCAAATCAGTCACTGCTGACGTCGAAAAATCCAGCGTAACCGCGCCAGGCAAGGTAAAGGGCGCCGGCGCGGCAAAGGCCGTAGCCGAAACGACGAGCAGTGCTGCCATCAAGGCGACGAGTATTAGTTTTTTCATATAATTTCTCCTCCGTTTTTTTTGTCCAGCATAAACTATAGCACGGAAAAATCGGCTTGTAAACAACCAAAATTATAGTTTTATAAAAGTGTTAAAATCACCCCGGCAGTTATCAGGCAGATTCCCAACCAATTCATCTACTACTCTCCGCAACTCCTCTGAAGAGTAAATTCTATGCCAAAGCAAAAATTCCTGCCAGGCAGAATTGCCGGACAAGAATTTTTGAGCGAATTTACTCTGGAAACCCGGTTATACTATTATGGCTTTAGTCCCCGTCCGCGCCACAACCGGTATATAACCGGATAGACGACCAACTCGAGAATGGTTGAAGTTGCGACACCGCCAAGCATCGGCGCGGCAATCCGCTTCATTACGTCCGATCCGGCGCCGCTGCTGAACATTATCGGCAGCAAACCGGCGATGATTACGCATACTGTCATCATCTTGGGGCGAATCCGTTTGACCGCACCGTGCATGATCGCTTCATCCAGCTGTCGGTGATCGAGTTCGCCGCGGGCGCGCGCTTCATTATACGCAAGATCCAGATACAGTAGCATGACCACGCCGGTTTCAGCATCCAACCCGGCGAGGGCAATCAATCCCACCCAAACGGCCGTGCTCATATTATAGTTTAGCAGATACAACAACCAAAATGACCCGACCAGCGAGAACGGCACCGCCAACAATACAATCGCAGTTTTCGCAAACGACCTGGTGTTCAGATACAGCAGCAAAAAGATCAGCAATAACGTCAATGGTATCACGATCCATAACATCGATGCAGTTTTTTGCATGAATTCGTATTCGCCGCTCCACTCCAGCCGGTAGCCTGCCGGTATCGCCACATTTGCAATTTGCGCTTTGGCGCGTTTGACATAGCCGCCAATATCTTTGTCTGAGACATCAATATAAACGTACGCCGAGAGCAACCCCTGCTCACTCTTGATGCCAGTCGGGCCGGGACGGATTTTAATTTCTGCCAATTGCCCGAGCGGCACTTGCGTAAGGCCGCCGGTTGCAGCTGTTGCGCCAATTTGCGGCATAACCTGCAGCAACAAATTGTCCTGCGCCAATGACGACTGCGGCACGGACGGCAACCCGGCGTTTTGCATTGTCTGCGCCATCATTACCGGTACCAATATCCGTTTCAACTGTTCGACATCGGAACGCCAGTCGCGCTGGTAACGGATGTTGACCGGATAGCGCTCGCGGCCTTCTATCGTCGTTGCGACATTCATGCCGCCAACAGCAGTTTGCACAGCTTCTTCGACATCCTGAACGGTCAGCCCATAGCGTGCCGCCTGATCGCGGTTGACTGTGACATCCAGATAATAGCCGACGTTGACCCGCTCGGCATAAACATTGCGGGTTCCCGGCAGATCGCGCAGCCGTTGTTCAAGCTGTACGCCGATTTTTTCAATCTCATTGAGATTTGCACCAAAAATCTTGATACCAACCGGGGTACGGATACCGGTTGCCAGCATATCAATCCGCGCCTTGATTGGCATGGTAAATGAATTGCTTACTCCCGGCAAACTGACTGCTTCATTGAGTTGCTGAGTCAGTCGTTCGATTGTCATACCGGAACGCCACTCACTTTCCGGTTTAAGCGTGATTACCGTTTCAAACATTTCCAGCGGCGCCGGATCAGTCGCGGTTTCTGCCCGCCCGGCCTTACCGTACACCTGCGCTACTTCCGGCACCGATTTCAGTGCTTTGTCCTGAGTCTGCAACAGTTTTGCCGCTTCATTTATTGAAGCTCCCGGCATCGTGGTCGGCATATACAGCAGGCTGCCTTCATAGAGCGGCGGCATAAACTCACTGCCGATTTTTAAGAAAGGAAAGAGTGTGATTAGCAAAACTACTATTGCTGCTGCCAATACTGATTTTGGCCAGCGCAGTACAAAGACAACAACCGGATGGTAAATTTTTTGCAACAGCCGGGTAACCGGATTACGCTCTTCCGGTGTTACTTTGCCGCGGATGAAAATACTCATCATTACCGGTGTTAGCGTCACTGCCAAGAATGCCGCGAACATCATTGCAAAAGTTTTCGTATAAGCCAGTGGTTTAAATAATCGGCCGGCTTGGGCTTCGAGCGTAAATACCGGCAGAAAACCGACGGTAATTACCAGCAACGCGAAAAACAATGACGGCCCGACTTCTTGTGCCGCCTGCACAATTACCTGAGTGCGGTTGAGCGCGGCGAATGCCGACTGCTCCGCGTATTCCGGCGCAGTTTCGTTCTGCGGCTGTTTAACAAATGCCCGCGCCTCATCCCACTGATGCAACCGCTTATGGGCGTTTTCAACCATAATTATCGATGCATCGACCATCGCGCCGATGGCGATGGCAATGCCGGAAAGACTCATAATGTTGGCAGTTACACCCAGGCCGAGCATCATAATGAACGATGCGATTATCGCAACCGGCAATGTCAAAATAACGACAAAGGCGCTGGGAAAGTGCCAGAGAAAGACCAGACAGACGACGGCGACCGCGATGCACAATTTGATGATTTCGGAGTTCAACGTGTCGATTGCCCGATAAATCAAATCGCTGCGATCATAGGTCGTTACCACTTCCACGCCTTTTGGCAGGCTGGGCGCGATATCATTGGCGATTTTTTCCTTAACGCGGTCGATAACGCTCAAAACGTTTTGACCGAAGCGAACTACCACGATTCCACCCGCGACTTCGCCTTCACCGTTAAGGTCGGCGATTCCCCGGCGTTGTTCCGGACCAAGCTGGACTTGGGCAATGTTTTTGATTAATACCGGTGTACCGCTGTTATCGGCGGCAACCACAATATTTTCGATGTCCTTGATGCTTTTTATGTAACCACGGCCGCGGATCATATATTCCAAACCGTTAAAATCCAGCACCCGGCCTTCGACATCCTGATTTCCGGCGCGTACCGTCTGCAGAATTTTACCAAGCGGGATGTTATAAGCCTGTAACTTTACCGGATCGAGGGTAATCTGATATTGTTTGACGAAACCGCCGATGGATGCAACCTGAGAAACGCCCGGCACGCTTTCAATTGCTAGCTTGAGATTATAGTCCTGCATACTGCGCAGTTGCGCGAGATCATATTTCCCGGTCCTGTCGACCAACGCGTAGGAAAATCCCCAGCCGAGGCTCGTGGCGTCCGGACCAAGCTGCGGTGTAACATCCACAGGTAGTTTGGCTTTTACCGATTGCAGGTACTCACTGACGCGCGAACGCGCCCAATATTGATCGGTACCTTCTTTGAAAATTACATAGATAAACGAACTGCCGAGATAGGAAAAGCCGCGTACCGCCTGTACGTTTGGTGCGGCGAGTAACGTTGATACGATTGGATAGGTGACCTGGTCTTCGATGATATCCGGACTTTTTCCCGGCCATTCGCTGTAAATAATGACTTGCGTATCGCTAAGATCAGGCAAAGCGTCAAGCGGTGTATTTTTTAACGAATAATAGCCAAAAAATACCAGCGCCAGTGCAAATAACAGCACCAGCAGTTTATTGCGCACACTCCAGGCGATAACTGCGGCAATCATGGCGCTACCTCCCCGTGTAACCGGGTTTCGGCATCAACCAGAAAATTCGCTGCGATGACTACCCGTTCACCGGCGTGCAAACCACTGGTAACTTGCACATAGCCGCTCGCGGAATATCCGGTCGTCACCAACCGCTGTTTTAGTTTACCTTCACCCAAATCAACATACACCAGTTTACGGGTGCCAGTGTTGATGACCGCATCTTCAGGAACGGTTATTGCGTCGGGCAACCGGACTGTGATTGCCACTGCACCGTACATCTGCGGCTTAAAACGGTTACCGGCGTTATTAATGGTCATCCGGGCTTTTGCAGTCCGGGTGGTCGGGTCCAGCATCGGATAAATATAATCAATTGTGGTGTGGACTTTCAAATCCGGCCAGGCTTCAAACGTCAGCGTCACCGCCTGCCCGGCGGCAATCAACGCTAAATCCTGTTCATAAATATCAGCAATAACCCACACCTGCGACAAATCAGCTACGGTCAGCAATGGCTGTCCGGCTTGCACCTGCGAACCGGGCAGCACCTGACGCTGCATCACATAACCCGCTGCCGGACTGTTAACAGTAATTGTTTTCGGTACTATTCGCGTTTTTTCCAGTGATGAAATATAGCCGCTATCCAGCCCCAGCAAACTCAGCCGTTCGCGGGCTGCTGCAAGCACCCCGCCAGTGCTATCTGTACCAGACATTGTTGTTACCGGATTGTTTAACAAATTGACGTACTCGGTTTGTGCCGCGACTAATTCCGGGCTGTAAACCGCCGCGACGCTTTGACCGGCATTGATATATTGGCCGGTTTCGGCTGCATATAGCTGCTCGACAAATCCGGAATAACGGGTACTGATGATGAATAATGAATTTTCGTCCACACTCACCCGCGCGACGCTGCGGATTGGATAATCCAGCGCCCGGTTAGCGGCGGCAGCATACTTCACACCGATCAGCTGTTGCTTTTCCAGCGGAATATCCACTATCAGCAGCGGCTGTTCAATCATTCCAACGCTTGCAACATTTGGCGCCACCGCTCCGCCTTGATGACCGGCGTGTTCATTGCCAGCAGCCTGATGCCCGCCGGAGCGCATGACGACATATATTACAACGGCAGCAACCAGCAGCGCCAGCGTGGCGATCCCCGCAATCGTAAGTACTCGTTTGTTTTTGACTAACTTGGCTCTAATCATGATTGCCACGCTCCTTTTCCAGATAACGGTCGATATTGCTGTTAGCGAGCGCTTGTAACTGCGCCTGATTTTTCAAAACAGCGGCGTACTGTTCCCAATAACCGGTTTCGTAATCCAACGCCGTGTTTAACTGCTCAAGCACATTACCAATTGTATTCCGGCCGGTCGAATAAGCTGCAAGGCTGGCAGCATAAGTCCGCTTTCCGAGCGCTAGCAGTTGATCGTTATATATACTCAGGGTACGTTTTGCAGCAAGATACGCCGCGTAGTCCGCCTTAACTTCTGAAACCAATGCCAATTTACGGGTGCTATATTGCGCTTGAGCAATAACAGCTCCGGCTTGTGCCTGCGCGACGGCACGCTCTTGTTTGTTGGCGAGATTAATCGGAACACTTAACTGCATACCGGCATTCCACATTCCCGGCATCCCGCCGGCAACCGATATTCCGGCACTGACCGTATAATCAGGAAAGCGCTCCTCCTCGGCAAGTTTTGTTTCCAGCACACGAACATCCCATTGTTGTTTCAGTGCTGCCAACGCCGCCGATTGCTGTAAAACAGTTTTAATCAACTCGGTATTAGCCGGAAGCATAACCCCTTGTTCCGGTATTTGCACGCGCAAGGTGCCATCGTTGTCCGTTTTTCCGCTCGTTGCCAGCAATTGTGCCGAACCGGTTTGTTCATCCCGCTTCAATTGTTCACGTTCCAGCTGCAACTCATAGCTTGCTTTTTGAGCAAGCAATACATCTTGCTGCTCGGCGCTGCCGGTTTTGTAGCGAATAGTTGCCGCAGTGACTAGATCATCTGCGAGCGCTATTCTTCCGGTTATTATTTGAATTTTTTTATCGAGCAGACACAATTCAATGTACTGCTCGGCAATTTTACCGACCAGTTCACTCTGCACTGCCCGCAACTCGAACTTGCTTTTTTCAACATTGGCTTCGGCGATTTGCCGGCGCAGGCTGAGTTTGCCCGGCAACGTAATTTCCTGCGACGCGCTCAGCATCAGCCAAGACAACTCGCCACTAAGATTGGGTTGTAATTGATCACTCTGGTAATTTATACCAACCATCGGATCGGGCAAGCTATTCGCCTGTGGCGCAACCTGCTGCGCCGAGATGACCGCAGCATTAGCCGCGGTCAATTCCGGACTGTTCTTCAGCGCAAAGATTGTCAGTGAATCTAAGGAAACATTATCGTCAGCCGCCGCAAGACCGTTCATTCCGACCAACACAAATATCAGGAGCAAACTCAGCCGTTTCATTATCGACACCTTTCCTTTATAAAGTTACAAGGTTGCAAAGGAGAGCTACAGCAATTAGTGCGCGTCGACCGCAAAATCAGCCTTTTGCATTTTGCCGTCACGAGTAATCTGTACGCTAATTGTCCATGACCCGGCTGACATCAGGTCAATGTCAGCTTCATAGAGTTTGTTGTTTAGCGTCGCCTTGGTGTTGTGACTCATCGCTGGCATACCCGGCATTGCTGCCATTGAGTAGTTAATTTTAACTTGAGCGTCAGTAACTGCGTTACCATTTTTGTCACTGATTGCGATTTGCAACTGATTTTCGCCGGTGGTCAACGGGTTGTGATCGGCTGTCAACTCGATATTGTAGCTGTCGGTGGTTTTGTTCGCCTTGAACGCGTTTGCGCCGCAGCCGGAAACGAATAACAACATCAGCAGACTTATCACTACCAAAATAATCGTAATTGTCTTTTTCATGATAACCTCCAAATTTTTTCTACGGGTTCAGTATATACTAAAGTTGTGAAGAACTGTTGAAGAAAACATGAATAAGTTGTGTAATACGTACAAAATAAAAAACCAACACATTTATGAGTTAGTTTTCGGATAATTTTGCAATATTTGTATGATTTTCAATATATTTTAGTCCGAATTCAGCGGAATCAGCTCAATATTTTCGACTACATAGCCGCCCATACTTTCAATGTTATTCTTGAATTCACCAGATCGTAGTATCTCCAGCAATTTTTGTATCCGTACATCTTCAAGGTACTCTTGCGGAACAATTAAGTCGTAGTTCTCCACGCCCACCGGAACAAAATCCAATCCCAGCAAATTAGCCACGGCTTCGATTCCCATACCGGTATCATAGTTCCCCGACAACACCGCCAACGCCACCGCAGTATGCGTCAACAACTCCTGCTCGTAGCCGCTTATCGCCGTAACCGGAATCCCGTCCTGCTTCAACAAATAGTCCAGCAACACCCGTGTGCCCGAACCCTTTTGCCGGTTAGCAAACGATAAACCCTGTTCAGCAATCGCCGCAAGCGACCGTGCTGACAGCTGTTCATTGCGGCGGAAATACAGGCCCTGCTGACGTTTAATTCCCCTAATCAATACAACCGGTATCTCCCGGAGATATTTTTTTATATACGAAATGTTATACTCGCCGGTAGCCTCGTCCAGCAAATGCGCCGGTGCGATATGCGCTTCGCCGCGCTTGATTGCCATAATCCCACCGAGGCTGCCCACGTGTGCCGATGCCAGCGTCCAGCCATCGGCGGTTTTTGTCAGTTCAGCATTAATTTTATCAATGATAATATCGTGACTGCCGGTACAAATTAACGCATTGTTAATCATTTCCAGTGGCCGGATTAACTGCACCTTCACTTTTGTACCGGACTCAATTCCTTCACTGGCCCGCGCTACGTCCAATATTCCGTCTGCTTTCACCAGCGACATCGTAACTCCGGCGCCGCGGTTTAGCGGTGTGGCGATCAGTTTATCTTTTATCCGTCCCAGTTTGACCTGAACAAATTCCTGATGTTTTAACGACGATATCAACCGCCGCGACAATATCGCGTCCACTTTATCGACCCGACAACTTTCCAGAATATTTTCTCCCAAACCAGCCTGTTTTCTCAACAGCGGCTGCAAAAATTCCCGGGCAATCATAAACGCTGCCACCGGATAGCCCGGCATTCCCAGTACCAGTTTTTCGCTGATTTTGCCAAATACAACCGGTTTGCCGGGCTTAATGGCAATGCCATGCACAAACACTTCGCCAAGCTCCGCCACCAACGGTTGGGTGTAATCTTCAGTACCGGCCGAAGATCCGGCGATTATTAGCACGATATCCGATTCATTCGCGACGTTCAAAAAAGCGGCACGCAGCAATTCTTTGTTGTCCGGCACGATATCGTAAATCTTGGCCGTAGCACCCGCTTCTCTAATCAACGCCGCGAGCATTTCCGAATTACTGTCAATAATCTCTCCGGGTTGTAAGCGGTCCGCGGTTGCCGCCGTTCGAAGTTCGGTACCGGTCGGAACAATGCCCACTTGAAGTTTTTTGCGCACCGTCACCTCAGCGTTGCCACTACACAAAATTGCCCCGATATCCACCGCCTGGATACAATGATTGCCCGGCACAATCATGTCGCCGACGATAATATCTTCGCCGACCACCCGCACGTTTTGCCAGGGATGGACGGCGCTATATAGCTCTATCGTGTCCTGATCCAATTCTATAACATCTTCAATCATCACCACGGCATTGCAATTAGCCGGCAGGCAATCGCCGGTATCCACCGGCCAGAAGTCAATCCCCTTTGTCAATTTTAGCGAATGGCGTTCGTGCGCACCAAAAGATGACTCGGCGTTAATCGCTACCCCATCCATGGCTGACGCATTATAATTCGGATGCGAAATTCTGGCAAAAACCGGTGCGTGCAGTACCCGATGCAGGCTGTCACGCACGGCGATTGTTTCTGTTTCCGGCTTTAATAATTTTCCCGCTTGTTCTTGTAATATTTTTTTGGCATCAGCAAATTCAACAAGATTCAGGTATCTTTTATACATAATAACCGTACCCTTTCATATTCTTGCTATCTTTGTTCTTAGAACAATTTTACCAACACCGCTTCACCAATATCGAGCCCCTCTTTATCCAGCGAAATTTCAATATAGCCGTCGGCTTGCGCCAACAACGACAGCATTCCCGATTTGCCAGTTAACGGAACGGCAACATTCACGTTGTTTGCCGTTGTAATTTTTACCAGCTGAAAAACATCCCGTCCCTGCCCACCATGCAATTGAAACCCTGATTTTGCTTCGACACAATTTTTTTTGCTATCTAATGCGTCGCTGTTTCCTAATAGCACTTCTTGAATAAAGGGTGCAACCACCGCCAAAAACGCCATGATACAGGCCGCCGGATGCCCCGGCAACCCAAAAATCGCTTTATCCCCAGTCCTCGCAACAATTGTCGGTTTGCCCGGTTTTATCGCTACTCCGTGCACCAGTACTCCCGGTTTCCCCATCGTGTTAATGATTTCAGCAGTGCAATCTTGCTCACCTACCGAGCTGCCCCCGGAAATTAAAACAATATCACAAGTTGCCAGCATCAACTGCAACGCCGCACGAATTTTCTCATTGTTATCCTTAACGCAACGCTTCTGCAAGACTTCACAGCCATATTTACAAGCGAATACTGCTAAATTCAAGGTGTTCACATCCCGCACTTGACCAATCCCTGGTTGTTCATCAATTCCCACCAGTTCGTCGCCTGTCGAAATAATACCAACCGTCGGTTTTTTTCGCACCCAGACTGTGTCCACCCCTAGCATTGCTAAAACGCCGATGTTATGCGCTTCTAATTTTTTCCCTACATTAAACAATTTTTCATCCGCGCGGACATCGTCCCCGATATCAATCACATTCTCGCGCGGCGCCACCGGCCATAGTATTGCCAACTCTGATTCCAACGCTTCTGTATATTCAACCATTACTACCGCATCTGCGCCGTCCGGCACCATCCCGCCGGTAGAAATACGCAATGCCTGCCCCGGCTTCAATACGGTATCGACATTTTCACCCATCGCACTTGAGCCAACTACTTCAAGAATTACCGGCGCCGACTCGGAACAACCAACTGTATCTGCCGCCCGCACCGCATAGCCGTCCATCATGGACCGTTTAAATTCAGGCATATTTGCCGAAGCATAAATTGCCTCCGCCAAATTCCTGCCAATTGCTTGTTCAATAGCGATTAGCTCCTGGTTATCGTTACAACGTACAATTTCAAAAAATTGCCGGCGCAACAAATCAAGCACCGCCGTTTTTTTCATTACCTCTAACAGCCTCAACCGTCATCCTCCATACTGAAACATCAAAACATGGGGTCCAATAATGATTATATAATTACCGCTATTCTAGCATATCTGCACCAGATATTAAACGCCGCTGAAATAAAATCAAACTCTGCTCACATAATCACTGTCTCAGTAGTGTAAATAGTACGCATAACATGATAGAATATGTATGCAGATATGAAACTAAAATAAACGAGAGGAGATGACCATCATGAAAAAGCTGTTATTCATCTTGCTGGCAATTATTATTGTGGCAGCAGCCGTGACGGCATATTACTTGTGGGATCCAAATAAAATCATCGTTGGCATAGACAATAATCCTCCGTACACTTTTATCAACCAACCAGTGTCGGTAAATCTCGACACCAACGGTAACGTGGTCACCCCGGTTAAACAGGCCACCGCCTATATCGGTTTTGATATTGATGTAATCGAAGCGGCCGCAAAAAAAGCCGGACTTAACGTTGAATATCGCAATCTTCCGTTTGGTGAAATGATCGACCAAATTGAACGCGGAAAAAAAATCAATCAATATTTAGTTAAAAGCTCTTATACCCCGGCGCCGGCAATTGATATCGCTATTGGCGGCATCTCAGTCACCGATGCCCGAAAAAAACTGGTAGATTTCACGATTCCTTACGCCAAGGGCGGCGCTTGCATCCTGACAACTAAAGGTTCACGGATCTACAACGCGAACGATCTGTCCGGAAAAACGGTCGGTGTTGAATTAGGCACAACGATGATTGCTCAAGCCAATGCCACAAAAGGGGTCAAACTCAAAGGCTATCATAGTCAAACAGAAATGTACATTGACCTGTATAACGGTGATCTTGATGCAATCGTAATGGACAGAATGGCTGCCGAATATTGTTTGAAAGACCGTAAAATGAATCAGCTGCGGATCGTCAACATGCCTTCAACCGAGGAATTCGCAATGGTGTTAAAGAAGGGCAACAAACCGCTAAACGACAAACTCAACAAAGCGCTTATGGAAATGCAGCAAAGTGGCGAATTGAAAATGATTTACGACAAATGGTTTACCAGACTTCAACCTTAAATACTAAAATATTAAAGCCACCAAATGGAAAAATCATTTGGTGGCTTTTTGTTTTTACAACCATTTTTGCAGCAGCTCGCGCAGTTTTCCGCCGTCTTTCAGTTCGCGTAAGCCGTTATTCAGTTTCACCCCCAGCGCTTTGTCGTTTTTGCTGTAAGCAAAACCGTATCGTTCATTGTCGGTGACACTAATCAGCCTGGCTGATTTTAAGGTATTCTTATCAACTAATTGTTCAAGGATCGGACGATCATACAATATTGCATCAATCTTGTTATCGTTGAATAAGTTGATAAGATTGGAAGTCGTATCGATTTTTTCAATCCGGATTTTACCGTGTAACGTAGCGCTGTAATCCACACCCGTCGTGCGGGATTTTACCCCGAGAATGTGCCCGTCAAGTTCAGCCACGGTATTGATTTTACCCTCGGTATGTACCGCCAGCGCCAATCCGCTCCGATAATAACTGTCAGTAAAATCCACCCGCTGTTGCCGGGCTTCAGTAATGGTTATTTCACCAATCGCCACGTCCGCCAATTTCTGTTCGACCGCATCCAGCAAATGTTCAAAACTTGTCGGACGGAACTTCACGCGATAACCGTTTCGCTCGGCTATCGCTTTTATCAATTCGATATCCAGTCCGTCAGGCAGCCCGGCAGAATTTTCAAACGCAATCGGCGGATTGGACGTTTCAACGGCAACGGTCAGTACCGGACGATTGTCAAACACTTTGTTGCCTGCGGAAAACAGGCCGATAATCATCAATCCGCAAATCAGCAAAACATATTTTTTCCGCAACCGCAGTTTGAAAACGCTTTTGCGTTTTCTGATGAACAGCAAAAATACCGGTATCCCGGACAACGTCAGCAAAATTGAAATCAGGCTGTTAACCGGTTCGTTCATCAACATCCCGACAATTATATACAGCGCGCCGGCAATCGCGACAATCGGCGTGTAAGGGTACAACGGAACCTTAAATATTCGCGGCAACGTGGCAAACTTTTTGCGGGCAATAATAACCCCAATAAAAGTCATCGCAAAGAATATCCAGATTGAAAACATCGCAATATCGGTCAACAGATCGGGATTGAGCAACTGGAAATAAACAAATGCCATAACCACCAACAGCAAAAACGCGTTAACCGGGGTGTTGCTGTCCGAATCAATTTTGCCGATATAGCGGCTGCCGGGCAGTTGCCCTTGCTCGCCCATGGCATAAATCATCCGCGACACGGTCATCGCGTAGCCGTTCAACCCGCCCAGCACTGAAATCATAATACCCACGGAAACAATATTGCCGCCATACAATCCAAACAGTTTTTGCGCGACAATCGCCGCGGCATCATGCCCGAGCGAAACCAACTGCTCCGGCGGAATGATTTTGATAAATGCAATGTTAATCAGGATATAGACCGCGGACAAAAACAACAGCCCGCTGATAATCGCCCGCGGCAAAGTGCGCGCCGGATCTTTAATTTCCCCGGCCATTGCCGAAACATTCGCCCAGCCGTCATAGGCAAATAGCGTGGCAATAACCGCAAGCGAAAACACCCCGGCCGGGTGACTGTCACCGATTGGCATATTAAAAACCTGGCCATTGCCTTTCCACAGTCCGAATATCGTCAGCAACACCACCGGAACCAACTTGCACAGCGTAGCTATCATTTGCAGATAACCGGCTTCTTTGACACCGATACTATTTACGAACAACACGAACAACAACACCGAGAAGCCGACCAGTGGTATATAGTTCGCCGGAATATTGAATAGCAGACAGAAAATCGAACTGAAGTAACCGGTCATTGCGCCGACTACCGCCGGACCATAGAGGATGGTTATCATCCAGCCGTACAAATACGCCATTTTCGGCCCATAAATCTCTTCCAGGAAAATATACACACCGCCGGCGCGGGGAAACATCGCGCCCAGTTCGCACAGCGTCAAACCTCCGGCCATGCTAAAAAAAGCACTCACCAGCCAGGCGGCCATCGCCCAGTTGGAGTCACCGGCCGCCAGGAGTACCGCCGGCGGCTTCATAAAAGCGCCCGCACCAAGTACTGAACCAACAACCAGAGCCATTGTCGAAAACAATCCTAAACTAGGTTTTAATGCCGGTTTTTTATGCCCTTCCAAAATATACGCTCCGTTTATTTTTTTATCTACTACGAAAGAACAATTTTAGTTTAATGTAGCGTTAACTAACTGTTTATAGCGCCTGCAAAAGATTTTTAATGACCATTAACAGTTTTTTTAATTCACTGCCATTCCCGGATTTTGCATAATTTTCGGCTTTTGCGACAAGTTCCGCTATTTCACTCATCCGCAAATTGCCGGTAGCACCTTTAAATTGGTGCAACAGTTTAACCAGTGCTTCAAAATCACCGGCGGTCAAAGCCGCTTCCAGCTCCAGGAAATTTGCGGTAATTATCGCTATGCCTTCCTCAAGAAACTCTTTAGCCGTCTCGACCGCAAATCTGTCCGCCTGGATAATTCTCTCTAATATTACACAACGAAAATTAGTACAAGCCGCCTTATCAGCCGCTTGAGAATGTCTAAGCACAATTGACATTATCGCATCAACTTCTACAGGCTTGCTGAGATACTCGTCCATCCCGGCTGCTTTGCATTTACCGGCATCACCGGTCATTGCAAATGCCGTCATCGCGACAATCGTCGCATGTCTCCGACCAGCTTCCAGTCGTCTGATCTGCCGGGTTGCTTCATAGCCGTCCATCACCGGCATCTGGCAATCCATGAAGATCAAATCATAATCGGTTTTCCGGCAGGCATTGACCGCCTCCGCGCCGTTTATCGCAATATCGCAATTTATTTTTTTTAGCTGCAATAGTTTAAGAATTAGTTTCCGGTTAACTTCGTTGTCTTCGGCTAATAGTATTTTTATGTTACTGCTGAATTCTGCATCAAACGCCTTATTGTTTGTTTTCAGCGCTTTGTTTTTAGTCTTGTTAACAGTCACTCCTCTGAGTACGTTAGAAACAACCTGCAGCAACTCGGCCTTTCGGTAAGGTTTAGACAAATAACCCGAAAATCCGGTTTCTCTGGTAGTTTTGCCGGCGCCAAACACCGGATCCGATGTCAAAAGAATTCGTGGAATATTGGCAGAAATTTCTACGGCTTGCAACGCCGCGGACAGTTCATTTCCATTCATGACCGGCATTTTAAAATCAATTAAAATCGCGTCAAAAGTGCCGTTTTCATTGCACAAAATCTTATTTATAGCGATCAATCCGCTTTCGGCTTCGATAACCCGGCAACCATTCTCTTCAAGATAAGTTTTTGCGATTTCCCGATTATTGAAATTATCATCAACAACCATAATTTTCCGGCCGGTCAACACTGAATAATCCGGTTGCTCAAAAACCGGCATATCCACCACAATACTCAGCGGCAATGAAAAGGAAAAAGCCGAACCCCTTCCTTCAGTACTTTCCACGCTGATTTCACCACCCATCGCCTCGACTAACGACTTGCTGATTACCAGCCCCAATCCGGTTCCGCCATATTTTCTGGTAGTCGAACTGTCGGCTTGCTCAAACGGCCTGAACAGCCGGGTAAGCGCCGCAGCGGTAATACCAATGCCAGTATCTTTTACCATAAACCGGATTTTGTTTACGGAATCGTCCGAAGCATCGCGGCGGACCTCGACACAGATTTCGCCTTCGTGCGTGAATTTCACAGCGTTACTCACCAGATTCATCAACACTTGTTTGAGCCGTGCCGGATCACCGGCAACAAATTGCGGTACATCGGCGGATACCAATACGCTGACTTCCAGTTCCCGTTCCCGCGCTCGTGCCAAAATCGGCAACGCTGCGCTTTCGACAACCGAACGTAAATCAAACGGAATACTGTCGACATCAATTTTTCCGGCTTCAATTTTTGAAAAATCCAGAATATCATTAACGACAGTAAGCAATGAATCAGAAGATTCCTTTATCGTCCGGATGATGTCCATTTGCTCGTCATCGATTTCCGTTTGCTCCAGCAGTTGCACAAAACCGAGGATGCCGTTCATCGGCGTACGGATTTCATGAGATACACTTGCTACAAAACTACTCTTCGCGGCATTGGCGGCATCGGCCTGCACGGCAAGTTCGTTGGCCTTGATTACCGATTTTCCAAGCTGTTCATTAACTTCAAGCAGTTTGTTTTCCGCCTGTTTTTGCATGCTGATATCTCTAAACGACCATACCCGGCCGGCGATCTTATTGTCGATAAACTGCGGTTGGGTATAGCATTCAAAAAACCGTCCATCGGCAAATTCAATAATTTCGTTACTTGCTGCTTGCGGATGAGAATTCAATTTCCGAACTTTATCATGAAACTCCCCCGGATTAGTTAGCTGACTGGCTATAAAGTTGATTAAAGCTTCTTCCTCGCCGAATTTTAGCAATTCGGCGGAAACACCCCACATCGCGACAAATTTTTTGTTATACCGCGTAATATGCACTGCGGTATCTACCAGCAAAATACCGTCAGCCGTCATATCCAGCGCTTCATCAATAAGCGTCAGATATCTGTTTTGCCGTTCTTCGGCCAGTTTCCGTTCACTAATGTCCTGCACCATACAAAAATGCCGCGGATGGACAACGTCGGCAACTGCGATTTTCGCAACCGTCATGTCAATCCAGACAATCGTTCCGTCTTTGTGCAAATAGCGTTTTTCCATTTGAAATCCGTCAATTGCACCATTATTCATCTGTTTCGAAAAATCGAGATTCCTCTGCACATCGTCCGGATGGGTAATACTCATCCAGTCAACCTGAATCGCCTCTTCCATGGTCGTGCCGATAAGCTCGGCAAACTTTGGATTAACCTCAAGTAGCCGACCTGTGAGCGAGTCAACCTGCGCAATGCCGAGCGGTGCGCCGATAAACAATTTTTCAAACCGGTCTTCACTTACTTTGAGCAATTTTTCGCGGACAGCACTGGTTTCTGCCAGGCTTGCTATCAATCGCGTACGAAACCGAAACATTCTTTCGGCAACGATTGACACTAATATACCACCAAAAATAAACACACTTAAACCAAATACATCATCATAACTAATTTTTTGCATTAGCGATGATTGAAAAACAACTGAAGAAAGCACCAGTAGCGAAGAGAGTATCGACGCCAGAACTCCGCCGGCCAGCCGTCCATAGAGTGCGGCAACTGCTATTGCCGGAAAATAGGTAACATAAGGCAATACATGCAGCGTATCTCCGCTCGAATCCAGCAATACCCGCGCGAGATATCCGACCGCCACAACAATCAGCGAAAATAAATAACGGTTGAACCAATGATAATCCGCTTTATACCATGCCGTATCGCTCATTTTTTCTTGCGCTTCCATCAAGTATGCCTCCTTGCCTAATATTATCTTACCAGCCGATTTTCCAGCAGCTATTCGATTCCTGCAACCTGGTTGCGTCCCTGCGCCTTGGCACGATACAACGCCTGATCGGCGGCAGTTATTAACTTTTCAGCAATCTCGCCTCCGGCAACATTATCTAAAGTTGCCACACCGAGGCTGACTGTAACCCAATCCAGCGCTGCTGACTGACGATGCGGCAGTTTCAATTTTGCAACATTTTCGCGAATATGCTCGGCAAACGCCAAAGCCGCCTGATAGCCTGCGCCCGGCAAAACACAGACAAATTCTTCGCCGCCATAGCGGGCGGCCAAATCATTCTTGCGGTTGATACTCTCGGCAATAGTTTTGGCAACACGAATCAGACAGACATCACCTTCATAATGCCCGTAGCAATCGTTATAGGCCTTGAAATAGTCAAGATCTATCATAATGAGCGACAGCGGAGTCGCATTACGCGCGGCAAACTCCCCGGCAATCAGCAAATATTCGTCGAATTTGCGCCGATTGGCGATTCCCGTCAACCCGTCGATCATCGACAGGTTTTCCAGAATATCTTGTTGACGTTTTAATTTCAGATGAGTCCGCACCCGCGACTTAATAATCGGTAACCGAAACGGTTTGGTCACATAATCAACCGCGCCTGCTTCCAAACCCTTAATTTCATCGCTTTCACTATCTTTGCCGGTGATGAATATTATTGGAATTTTCAGACTGCGAGCGTCCGCCTTTAGCCGCCGGCAAATATCATAGCCATTAATATCCGGCAATATCACATCGAGTAAAATCAAATCCGGCGGCGTATCTGCCAACGCTAATCGCAATGCGTCTTCGCCGTTATGCGCAACAACCGTTTCATATTCATCACTCAACAGAATTGACAACTTACGGGCACTCACCAAATCATCATCAACAATAAGAATCGACTGGCGAACCACTGGCTCTAATATCATAGCAAACTCCAAAAAATTATAATTTTGCAAGATGCAACACGCCGCTTAGTGCGAGCAGAATCGTAACCAGGGTTAACGCAATCTTGACCATTCGGTCTTTGTACTTTTCGATGAAATTTCCGATTGGCGCAATCAGCGTCAACGCCAATTGTTTGTTCGCGATAAATACTGCATAGGTTGCGAGCAGCGGCAAAACCGACAAGGCAAGCACTAGAATATACGCCGGCAGCGCCACAGTAAAGACCACTCCGGCGCCGCGAACAGAATGAACCGCGCCAATCAGCGGCGGCAGATTGCTCGCTTCAAGCAGTTTCATCATGAAACCTGTCAGCAAATAGCCTACTACACCAGCCGGTTTCTTAGACGTGGCTTTGACGTGTTCCGGTTTTTTCGCAAACATTTTGATTAACATTGTTACCGAAAGCCCGGCTAAAATAAAATCGATAATTGCGTGCAGCAGCGGATGTGGCATCCGCACCGGTGCGGTATAGCCAAAGGTTGCCAAAGCAAACGCCAGTATTGCGATGTTGGCAATAATCGCACCGATAAGATACGTCAGCCCGTTTCGCCGTGGATGCTGCTTTTCGAACAACACTTTAATAAATAATACAAAACAGCCCGGGCTAATCGACGCCGCCAGCGCCAGTGGTACGGACATAAAGATAATTTCGGACAAAACGGCCTCCAAATTTATATTACAAACATCATGGTAAAACATCGGCCAATTTTCCGCAAGCTTTTTCGCGGAATTGTATTATCAAGTGCAGCAAATAAAAAGCAAAGAACGGAGCCGTGTAAAAAGCCCCGTTCTTTTGAGCAATATTAAATTTGTCGGTTACTAATTTTTACGGCGCCGGGGTGGTTGGCGCAGGAACCGACGTACTGCTGATCGCGGTAAAAGCGATGGTGCCGGAAATAATGTTGGTTTGATTAACGACATCAAAAGCTTGAAGACTTTGTGAAATCGTTGCAGTATATCCCGCAGGCGCAGTCACTTGAACGGAATAACCGGTGCCGACAGGCACGGTCATGCGACTGTTGATGTTACCATTTTCTGGATAGCTAAAATATTCAGCACTATTTTTCATCAAAGTAAACGTCCACGACTCTCCGCTGAGTCCGGTCGAGGTAACGGCGAGATTGAGCGGTATCAAAGTTACGTCGCCGGCCGGTGATACGATAATATTTTGATCGCTAGTCAACTCAAAAGCTGCATGGCCGTGCGAGTTATCAGCAGGATTGTATGCATCCAACTCGTAATGCCCAAATTCAAGGTTTGAGAAAAGGTAGCGGCCATTATTGTCAGTATATACAGATGGCAGCGCTATTGGACCGTGAAGCCTTACTTCTACGCCGCTTACCGGCGAACCGGTGATGGATTTTATTATGCCGGTAATAGCGCCGGTAGTAGGACGAGGTTTGTGGATGTACAAGCTGGGGTTAACGATCGCGGTGCCGATGGTTAGAATATTCGGTCCGCTCTGTGAAGGTGTGACCTCTGTGCCGTCGGCAAGGGTCATGGAATAGTCTCCGGAAGCTAATACGTACTTTACACCTACCAAGTCCGAGAGCACTGTACCGTTATGTAAAACTTGTCCAGAGAAGCTCACATTTACCGAAGTGCTGGCAAGTTCATTGGCGGTAAGTTCCGTTAAAGTAGTATCCGTGTTGACCCAATAAACTTTGCCTACATTCAATCCTCCGCAACTAGTAAGAGGAATACTAAAGGCGTTGGCGCCAGCATTTATCTGGACATTGCTTATAGTACCAAGATGCGGTGCCAATAACACTCCGCTTTCGTTGTACATACCAACCGTAAAAGTTGCTTTCGCACCAGCCGTTGCAGAAAAAGTAACCGAACCGGTACGTAATGATCTAAGGCTGCCCGAAGGCTCCTGCCGTTCTGACAGCGCACCGAAGAATACATCAGTGCCAAGCGTGGTTGTAGGCGTTATTGTCACTGTGGCCGCGCCCGCCGGAGTCATAGTGAAGTTTTTGCCGGTGGCATTGGGACTGGTTGAGGAGAGAGTGACCGTCAGCGCTGCCGACGCGGTATAGCCGGTTTTGCTGGCTGAAACCCCATAGGTATCTAACGACAGTCCGGCAAGCGAATAGGCACCGGTAGTTGAATTGCTGTGAACGGTCGTTGCCTGTTCCGGATGGACAAGAGACGTAATAGTTACGCTTACATCACCCAGCGGTGCGCCATCCTGATCACGTGTTGTCCCGCTGATGGACCCGCCCACCGGTGCTACTGAATACAGGGTAACATCTGCGTCGGTTTTTTGCTGGCCGGCTGTAAATACGAACGACGTGGTGGAACCGGCGAGCGTAGAGCCCTTTGTTGCTGCTACAGAATATGTTCCGGCAACAACTGAACTGAACGAATAAGCGCCTTGAGTATTCGAAGTTGTTGTTGCTACAACAACCGGAGTTCCGCTGGACATGGAGCACAAGTTTACAGTAGCTCCGCCTTCAGTCCCGGTGGCGGAAGAAACTACGCCGCTGATTATTCCGGTAGCAACCGAAGGGTTAAGCACAAAGTTATAGACTACAGGTGTGCCAATAGCTAAAGTCGCATCGTATGAACCTGTTTGATAGCCGGATAATGCGGCGGTCACCGTATACTGACCTTCTGCCAGTCCGGTGAACGAGTACGCTCCGTGATCATCGGTTGTTGTAGAAGTTCCGCTCGAACTGCCGCTTAGTGTAGCCGTTACCGTTGCGCCGACAAGAAGAGTTTGGTCAAGTGTCGAAACCGTTCCGCTCAGCTGACAGCCTGCGGTTTGAGGTTTCAGGATTACGCTTGGTCTGGTATCGTCCATGTTTGCCGTACCAGCAACCCCAGTTCCTTGAATCGTGGCAACAAACCGATATGTGCCCATAGGACCACCGACAGAACTTTTCCAAAGGTTAACTGTCGCTGCACCGCTGGAGTTGGTAGTAACTCGTATGCTTGTCTCTGAAGCAGACAATCCTGCAGCCGGCTCTTCCATAGAAATAGTCACCGGAATATTTGCTGCAACAGAACTGTCCGTGTTCTGTGTTGTAATAGTCGCAGTATTATACAGTCCGTTGAGAGCAACATTTGTCGTTGCCCCGGCAACTATCGTTGCGCTTGTCACCCAGTAGGCCCCGGGAATCGTTTGTCCTGCAGCATTCGTCGCGCCCAAAGCGAACATGTGTTCACCTGCGGTCAGATTGCTTAGCGCTACTTTATTACCACTGCTGATTATATTAACGTTCGTAATAGTGTCATAATATACTTTTGTTCCGGCGGTTACATTTGCACCGTTTGCAGTAGCAGTGATCAGTGCAGACCCGACTGCCGGCTTAGCGCCATCAATTGTTCCGGACGTAGAAACAGTTTTGTTGGTCGAAGTTAAGGTCAGTGAAGCCGCGGTTGTAACTGCTTGCATATCGCTGTATCCGGGCACCGCTGCTGTTAAGGTGTAGGTTTTGTCTAAAGGCAATTTTGGGAAGATGGCATTGGCTTTATAAGGGAGCGTGTAACTATTTGTTCCATTAGTAAGTCTAAGGTTCGCACCATTTTCCAATGCGCTGTCATCAGCTAGATAAGTAATCGCGGTAAGCGTGATTGTGCCAAAGTCCGTCGGACCAGGTGCTGTGGTTGTTGAATGATAAGTTTTCTTAAAACCACGGGTTGTGCTGTCGATTACCGCTGTATCATCAGCAATTCCAAACGTAGCGTCAAAAGACAGGGTGTATGCAGCATAATCCAAATTGGTGAAATTTACCAGACCATCATTACCGGTAGTAGCCGTTTTGACGGTTCCGCCCGCCGGTGGCGTGAGCGTTACCAGTATTCCGGCTTGCGGCATGGTAGAATCCTTGTAGTTAATCTGCGCCGTTACCGAACCTTTCGTTGCGGTAGGCGGAGTTATTTGTTCGCTGGTTGGTTCATCAACCGTTGCATCATTTACGCTCGGCGAGTTAGATGCCGGATTGACAGGAGCTACTACATCAGTAACTCCGTCATGCGCTAACTGTATCACATATTTTTGACCGGGCTCTAATCCGAGGAGAACGATATTGCCGTTACTGCGATACAGCGGGTTAGCCAAATCATAGGTAAACGGTACTGCCGTACCGTATTGATCAACAAGAGTGGCATTACCGCTAGTCAAGGCGTCAACTGCCGTCCCTGTCAATACCATAGCACCATATTGCGGAAGTGCTTTTGGAAGAGGCGGAGTACTGGTAGATACTGCTTGAGTTGCTGTAGTCGCGCCGATTGCGTAGAGTGCATCATAGTTGCCGGCAGCAACGCTGAAAGAAGCAACACCGCTTGCATTGGTTGTTGCCTGAGTGTTACCATCGCCAACTGCTGCCGTGGGATTTGAAGGCGTCAACGTCACAAGCACACCGGGTACGGGATCGCCGTTGCTGTTAAGTGCCGTAACAACGATTGCTTGGCTGTTATTGCTGGTGTGTTTTGTATATCTTTCAACAGTGATGGTATTGTTCCGTTGTACCGGCTGGAGCATTTTGTAACTAATATCGGTAGCTGCCAGCTGATTTACCGTCGGGTCAGCCAGGAACAACGCCGGCACCGGCAGTGCCAACAAGTTTAACTGGAAACCGATGTTTCCAGTTGACTGTCCGCCGTTGCCCACCGTGCCGCCGCCATTGATCGACAGTTGCGGTGTTACCTGCAATTGCGCGGTCAGGTTGGCGTTGAGCGGGCTGCCCTGATAACCGTTGATCGTGCCGCCCTGAGTTTGTTCATAATAATTGCCGGTGGCGGTAAGTTTCAGCCACGGCGCATTCCAGAACGAGAAATCGGTACCTATCGATAAATCCAAACCAGGGGCTACGTGCTGATAAGCTGTTAGCCCGTTTGCATCCAAAGCACCGACCTGTACATCGTCGGACACCCCGTAATAACCGTTAATACGGGTTTCGATACTGCCGGTAAAATACTCTAATCCGGCACCAACCCGCATGTGCGTACCGTTCGGGTTGTAGCCGCCTTCGCCCGAAACCGAGGTCTGCCAGTCATAGAACAAGTTAAAACCATACAACGAACTATGTTTGGGGTTCATCGAGCGATAACCCAAACCGACGTTGATGGTATTGTTGCCGGTGCCGTACTGGCCCTGGGCAAACAGGAAATTATCAAGATTGCCTTTCAATGTCAGCGGCTGGAACGTATTAAGATTCCATTGCGGCGTATTGCCGGAAAAAGCGCTGAAATTGATGTTGGTGGTTTTTAACCAATCCCAACCCATGCCGTTTTTGTACTGGGTAAAATAGTAGTTCGCCAACTGATCCGTCGCGCTGTTGACAGCGCTCGAACTGTTGTTCGTAAATGTCGGCGCTACTGGCGCCGCGGTGACGTTCGGGTCCTGATACTGTGTCGTACCCGCGGCGGTTACCGGAATAACCTGCGCAAACAGGAATACGACCAGCAGCAACCACGTCAGACTGTTTCGATAGTTTCTCATGTGCCTCTCCCTCAAAATGAATTGCCAATATATATTGGTAGGAAAATTATATACCCGCACGGAAAAAAAAGCATTAAAAATCTTTTACATAAAGTCCAGTATGTTTATTAAATATACTGCAGATTATGTTGTTGGATGCAGCATATAAGCACACCAAAAAGCGGGGCCGGAGAGAAGGTTTACTTCCTGTCGAAAGTATTGTTACTCTGTTAACAATATTTTGCCAAATATTGCCAATTGATACTACAAAATTATTACATTCCTGCACAAACTATTTTAAAGTACTTTTACTGCATCCCACATCTTGGCAGTTACCGGGGTAGGACTTTAATCCGCTGGCGCCGTCCGGTACCACACTAAAACAACGAGTGCCGGAGAATTCCCGACACCCGTTGTTTTATAGTATTTCCAAATAATTTCTTGCGCCGAATATAACGCGCATAATGGTAACGATTTGCTCGTTATCATTCACTCTATACAACACAATATATCTTTCCACAATAATTTTTCTATATCCGCGCATACGCAGCACCTCGTCATCCACCATACTACCAGCAAAAGGATATTCGCACAGACCGATTATCGAATCGTGAATTTTGTCGATTAGACTTTTCGCTGCGCCAGATGCAGATAAACTATTGAAGATATACGCAAATATGTCTTCAATATCGGCTTCGGCGACATGCGTTATTCGCAATGCATATTTATTCTGCATATTTGTCTCGCAATCGCTTCAACGCCTTTCTTCCATCAATAGTCACCTTACCGGCAGAAACTTGTCTTTCGGCTTCGAATATTTTTTTAAAAAGCTCCACTTGCGCCATATCACGATCATATGTTTCCATACTCATCAAAACCAAATCACCGCAACCGTTTTTGGTAATAAAAATCGGCTCACGTAAAGAATGGCAAAGTTCGGAAATTTCATTAGTGTTTCTCAAATCAGTAATCGGTCTTATTTGCGGCATAACTACTCCTTCATATAATCAAATTGTACGTTAAGATGACATTATTATGCCACATCGACCGATAATTGGCAACACCTTCGTCTGCACAAAAAACGGGCGCCGGATAATTCCGGAGCCCGTTTTTTGTTTGATTACAAGTCTAAGCCCATTAACCGTCGCAGACGCTTACCAAGCTAGCGGCAACGGTGGCCGAGGCGACATCCGGCGTGAATGTCACCATCTGCGGCATCGAGTACGATATTGCGCTAACAGGGGCGGTTAATGCCGTCGGTGCCGCGTTAAAAATCTTTTACATAAAGTCCAGTATGTTTATTATTAATATTGTTTTGGTAGCGTTAATCACGCCGCTTGCAGGCAATTTCTGCCAATCTATTGAGCTGTTTGCTAACAGATTCCGGAAGCTGTTCCAGCCATTTTTTGGGAATCGCCGAATAGCCATAGAGCGCCCCCGCCAGCCCGCCGGTAATAGCGCCGATGGTATTGGCATTACCGCCGAGGTTAACCGCGGCAACCACTGCAGTTTCAAAACTGTCGGTTGCACGCAAACTATTCAACGCACAGCCCAGACTGTCAACGACATAATTAGTCGGTTGGTACAGTTTGTCCGAACCCGAGTAGCCGGTATCCCGCAGCACTTCCGCTATTACCTCGCTCGCCGCACCTTCGGTAAATCGCGCAATAAGCCGTGAATAGAGTATGCAGGCTTCGGTGCTTTCCGTATTCCAATGGGTCATCTGCGCAATATTGGCAGTTATTGTTTCGTGCTGGTTACCATAGAATACCCCGGTATAAACCGTCCGCTTCAACGCGCCGTTGCCGCAGGACAACCCCTCGGTTGAACCGGCCGCCTCTCTTGCTGCTTCAAACCAGGCGTTGGTGTTGGGAATTTTGCCGCTCTTACGCGAATTTCTCAGGGCGTTTCTAATCGAATAAGCGCAAATTCTACCAATGTCCGCCGGATGGTCATTGTACCACTCGATAAGCCGGACGCCGACTTCAGCCACCGGATTGTCCGGCGCAATAACAATGCCTTCGGCAACGCACAATGCAATTTGCGTGTCGTCAGTAATCTCACCCGGTTCCAGATGCAACCGGCCGCCACCCAGCATCGTAGTAACCTTACCGTATTTCTTTTTGATTTCATCTTTGCTCAAAAATGCTACCGGCGCGCCAAGCGCGTCGCCGATGGCTGCGCCAAATAAGGCACCAAAGATTTTATCCCGCTTCATCATTGCCTCCTGCCATTAACTGATTTTCCTGTCTGATATAACGGTTTTTATGCTATGTCTCTAAAAAGCAATATGCAAAAAATTGCCAAACAGAATGCCGATTACGCAAAAATCCGAGTCGCTATAAGTCGTATTCGCAAACCCAAAGGCGCCAAGCAATGGCATCAGCAGCACCGGCAAAAAGGTAATCAGCAGCCCGTGTGTCAATGCTCCGAAAACCGCCCCCTTGACTCCTCCGGTCGCATTGCCAAACACCCCGGCGGTCGCACCGCAAAAGAAATGCGGAACAACGCCCGGCAAAATAACCGGCACCGCTATCCCTTTAAGGTTCAACCATAATAAAATCAACATTCCGATAATGCCGCCGGCAAAGCTCGATAAAAAGCCGATCAGCACCGCATTTGGCGCATAGGGATATACAACCGGGCAATCGAGCGCCGGTTTAGCATTTGGTACCAGCCGGGTGGCAATGCCGGTAAAAGCCGGTACGATTTCCGCCAAAATCAAGCGGACGCCGGCCAAAATAATGAATACACCACCGGCAAAGCCGATGGCCTGCAGCAACGAATAAAGAATGTAGTTTTGCCCGCCGCTCAATGTGCTTTCCACGAATGTCTCACCGCTGGCAACCGCCACGATAACAAAAAGTATTGCCATAACCAGCGCAATCGCCACCGAAGTGTCGCGCAGAAAAGCCAACCCTTGCGGGAATTTAATATCTTCAGTGGATTTACCCTTGTTGCCAAATAATGCGCCCACACCCGCCGAAACCAAATAACCGACGGTACCAAAGTGCCCGAAGGCAACATCGTCCGAGCCGGTTATCCGCCGCATAATCGGTTGCGCCAGCGCCGGCATCAGCGCCATGAAAAACCCGAGCACTACCGAACCACCGATTACCAGTTTCCAGCCGCCAATCCCGACCGCCGTCATCAGCGCCGCCATCATACAAGCCATATAGAGCGTGTGATGGCCGGTAAGAAAGATGTATTTTAACGGCGTGAACCGGGCCAGCAGTATATTGAACACCATGGCTCCAGCCATTATCAGTGCCGTCGAAGACCCTAATTGTTTCAGACTGAGCGCCACGATTGCTTCGTTATTCGGTACAACTCCCTGAATACCGAACCCCTGTTGAAACATGATACCAAAGCTGGTCAGCGTGGTTACTGCCAACGCCGCACCGGCGCTTAGCACCATAAACCCCATTATCGTCTTGATCGTGCCCTTGAGTACATCGGATAACGGTTTTTTTTGCAAAACCAGGCCGATTAAGGCGATCAACCCGACCAGAATCGCCGGTGAGCTGAGAACATCAAGAATAATTTTCACATCCACCTCCGCATGTTATCTGGCACAATCAGGCCGGTATAATCTCAATCCAGTATCCGTCCGGATCGCTGATAAAATACAACCGCAATGCCGGATTGTCATAGCAGATACAATTCATTTTTTCATGCAACGCATAAGCCGCGGCATAATCATCCACCTGGAACGCCAGATGGACTTCGTTGTCACCCAACTCATAAGGGTCGGTGCGCTCCTTGATCCAGGTCAGTTCCAGCTGGTGCGCGCTGGTTCCGTCATCCATAAATACCAGCACAAAATCACCGGCGTCAATACGGCGCACTTCGCGCAACCCGAGCGCCGTTTTGTAAAATTCCAGACTTTTATTGAGATCCAGTACGTTCAAATTGTTATGCAAAAATTTAAATTTCATCACACCCTGCCTTATAGCGCTTCGCTTAATTTTTCTTTTATTTCTTTGAGGTCAATCATATTATTCAGTGACACTACTTTTTTACCCGATAATTGCCCGGCAATATCCCGGGTTGCAACGAAAATATCGGCATGTTCTCCGCTCGCCGAAGATAAATCGCAATGATCGACATCAGCAGTTATCTGCAATTCTTTCAATACTTTTTTGATATTGAGCTCCAGCATAAAACTGCTGCCCAGCCCGCTGCCGCATACTACCATAATTTTCATAAAGGGCCTCCTGCTTTCATCTGCGAAAACTCCCGGACGATTTCCGGCAATACTTTGTGAATTTTGTCCATGGTGGCATCCAGTGTTTCGACGACTTCTTTATGGGATAACGGGTTTCCGGTCATGCCGGCCGCATAATTGGTAATGCAGGACAGTGCGGCAACTTTCATCCCCATGGAATTTGCAACGGTCGCTTCAGGAACAGTGGACATACCGACCGCATCAGCGCCGACGATTTTGGCGAGCCGCACTTCCGCCGGAGTTTCATAAGTCGGCCCCCAAAACGCCATGTACACGCCTTTTACCAACGGTACGCCGGTTTTGGCGCCTGCGCGTTCAATAATACTGTTTAAATCCCGGTTATAAACGGTCGTCATATCACAAAACCGCGGCCCCAGTTCCGGGTGATGTTTTCCTTGCAACGGATTGCTGCCCATAAAGTTAATATGATCAGTTATAATCATCAAATCGCCGGGCTTATGGTTAATGCCGCCACAGGCGTTACTGGCGAAAAACAACTCCGCACCCAGCGCTTTGGCAATATAGGCAGGCATCACTACCGGCGTCCAGCCCATACCTTCATAATAGTGCTTGCGGCCTTGAAAAACCAAAAATTCTTTACCGTCTACTTCGGCCAGCGATAATTTTCCGGCATGCCCGACAATAGTCGTCATCCCCAGTCCGCAGATGTCGGCGTAAGAAATTTCTTTTTTGATATTGAAAATTTTGATGGCGTCGCTCCAGCCTGAGCCTAGCACAAATGCGCCAAACGGTTTCGCGCCGGCGAAATGCCGGGCAACATCTGCCGCAGCGGTTTTTAGCGTTTTGATGTCAATCAGTTTTGAATCGTTCATGATTACCCCTTAGAATATTTATTGAGCAATAATCGTCCAAATGCTTTCGCTGGTGTCTGCCAGTCTGATTTGCGCCATTTTAGCTTCATCCATCAACAACTCGGTCAACTCCATCAACGCTTGCAAATGTCCGGCGCTGTCTTCGGCTGCAAGACAGAGTAAAAACCACACCGGATCATTCATTTCATTGCCAAATGCAACCGGCGGGTTCAACGTCAGCAAACTCGCTCCGGTTTTTAGCGCCCCGTCTTCCGAACGGGCATGCGCCAAACAAATTCCCGGCGCGATTACCATATAGGGTCCGAGCTGCTCGTGATTAGCGCAGATGGCTTGCAGATAATTATCCGTAATATATCCGTCTTTAAGCAACAACCCCGCACTGATACCAAGCGCTTCGCGCCAATCATCGGCTGCCTGATTCGCTACAATCCGCTGTTGTGCGAGCATATCTACTAGCCGCATACCAACCCCCTTTTATTATGCAATCGAGCCGGCTATAAACCAAACGCTGCTTTAATTGACTATCAATTCGACAACAACGGGTGTGATTCCTGCCAGCCCGGCAAAATATTGTCAATCATTCGCTTAGTTGCTATAATGCACTTAGCGCTTCCTTTTAAATACTTCGGGGATTTGTTCGATTTCAGGAGGAAATATGTTGATATACGCTTTATCAATGCTGCTGGTTCTGGGTATTTCGTCAACCGACATATTTATTTCTTCGCTACCGGCGATTGCCAAACATTACCAGGTCAGCATTGATGTCGTAACCATGACTTTGAGCGCTGCAACCGCAGGGGTTGCCATCGGCTCATTGTTGGCGGCGATGTTCAGCGACCGCTTTGGCCGCCGGGCAACGTTGTTGTGGTCCAACGGCGCATATATCATCTTTTCGTTTTTAATCGGCTATACTGACAACATCTGGGTGATGATTGCACTGCGGTTTCTGCAAATGGGTTCAGTATCATTCAACTTCGTCCTGTCCCGGCAAATAATCAAAGATAAATTTCCGATCAGGGAACAGGTCAGCGCTAACAGCATCATGGCCTCCGGGGCAGTTCTGTCGCCGGCACTGGCACCAACCGTCGGCGCATACATCGCACTATGGTTCGGCTGGAAATACTGTTTTTATTTCAGTTCATTGTTTGGCATTGCACTCTGGCTGTACCTCTATTTCAAATTTGAAGAGTCATTGCCGGCAGCAAAGAAACTCACTTCATTGCCTACGCCCTGGCAGTTCGCAGCAAAATACTTTTCCTTGTTTAAGTCACGCGCCTTTTTGGGTTTTGTTCTCCAGTACGGCTTCGGCTACGCCAGTTTTTTTGCTTTCATAAGTATTTCCAGTTTCGTATATATTAACGTTCTAAAAGTCAGCCCGACCGCCTACACCTGGGTCTATCTGCTGCTGGCGATCGCCTATCTTGTCGGAAACAGCATTAACCAAATGATGAACAAACGTGATTATAATATCGACAAAATCATTTATACCGGCATGGCGCTCACATTCGTCGGCGCCCTGCTGTTGAACGCACACGCGATTTTTAAAACCCATACCGAAATTATCGTTATTTTAACGATAGCGATTTTCATAATGCGGGCCGGCTTGGGTATTATGAACTCGCCGGTACAGATAAGACTGCTGAATATCCACCAGGACAAAAGCGGCGAAGCAGTCGGAATGTTGTTTTTCGTACAATTTGTATTCAGTTCAATGTCCTGCGCCTGGGTATCATCGTTCGGAGACGACGTAATAACAGCATTGATTGTAGTTTCCAGTATTTTGACCGTGCTGATGTTTCCGGCTTACTGGCTGGCAGTCCGCACAAAAAACAGCAACTTGATTAAAGGAGACGAAAAATGAGTAACGAAATTAATGAAAAATGCGAGTTTTGTTTGTTAGCAAACGGTATCCAACCCAGTAATTTTGTCTTTGAAAACGAATATGTCGCCGCCTTTATGGAGCCTAATCCGGTTAGTACCGGCAGCATTGTTGTTGCAACCAAAAAACATTATTTTGACATCGACGAGCTGGACGACTTAACTGCCGCAGCAGTTATGAAAGCGCTGCAGGCCGTTACCAAAGCCATAAAAAAAGTTTACGAACCGGACGGCGTCGGCTTGATTCAAAACAGCGGCAAGTTCCGCGATACGCTGCATTTCCATATTCATGTGTTTCCCCGCTACAAAAACGATTGGCTGAGAGGTCTGGCAATGGATTTCCCCGGACAAATCGGCGCCAATCCGGCCGACACTGCCGCCGAATTAAGGAAAGCGCTTGGATAATTATTCAGCTTTTTTCGCAACAGTGAGTATAGCTGACGATAACTGATGAAACACGAGCATCGATGAGAATCAATCAGCTTGAGCGGAACAACACACAACCACTGTCTTTCATATGTAACCACCACGCATAGGCCGGAATGACATTCAGCGGCTAACGGCGTATAATCTGCGTTGTCAGGAACTGTCAATGTACCAGACAACTAATAAACCGGAGGTTACTATGAACAACACAATGATGCACATGGCTTATCTTGCACTGACGATGAACTTGAAGTAAGTGGTTTAGAAAAATTTGAACTGAAAGGAGAAATTAATGATAACAAAAGAATATTATCAGCGAGTGCTGGAAATGTACTGCCGCCTGTATAAAGGCAATCAATAACCTGTCGTAAGCTTTTGCTCACGACAGGTTATTTTTTTGCCTGCAGCTGCAAAATAATTGCGGCTAGCGGCGGCAGGGTTAATTCTATTTGCCAGGCATTGTCTTTCCATTCATGGGGGTTGGCTTCAATTGCTTGACTGTTTGTCACATTGGAGCCGCCGTATTTTTCACAATCGCTGTTGAATATTTCTACATAGCTGGCGTTGTCCGGTACTTCCAGTTTGTAATTGTGACGTACCACCGGCGTAAAATTAATGATTACCAGCAGATAATCGCCATCAGCCGCCATCCGGATATAGCTAAAAGTACTGCCATTCCAATCATTTACATCAACCCAGCGGAAACCGGACCAGCTCTTTTCGATTTCCCACAGGCAGCGATGATGTTTGTAAATGTGATTTAAATCACGGACACAATCATTAAACTTCCAATGTTGTTCATATTGCAACAAGCTCCATTCCAATCCGTCGTAAAACCGCCATTCAATAAATTGGCCGATGTCATTGCCCATGAACAGCAGTTTTTTTCCGGGAATCGTCAGCACATAGCCCAGCATCGCCCGCAAATTGGCAAACTGGCTCCAGTAATCACCGTATTGCCGGGAAATCAACGACCGCTTTCCGTGGACTACTTCATCATGGGATAACGGCAGAATATAATTTTCGGCATGAGCATAGGTCAAGGCATAGGTCATTAAATTATGATAATTCTTACGCTCAATCGGATCGTATTGCATGTAGTTAAGTAAGTCATGCATCCAGCCAAGATTCCACTTATAATCAAAACCCAGGCCGCCGGAATATACCGGAGTGGTCATTTGCGGGCGCATCGTGGCATCCTCGGCGATGATTAATACATCCGGATGATAGTCATGAACAACGATATTTAATTTACGCAAAAAGGCGATTGCTTCAAGATTTTCTTCACCGCCATAGGTATTGGGCGTCCATTCACCGGGCTGCTTATTGTAGCTAAGATACAGCATATTTGACACCGCGTCCAGCCGTAACCCGTCGATATGAAACATTTCCACCCAAAACAGGGCATTTGATATCAGAAACGACTGAATTTCCGGCTTGCCATGATCAAAACTGGCTGTGCCCCATTCATAATTATCCGCCCGCCAGGCGACCGGATATTCATAGACCGGGGTGCCGTCAAACTGAAACAAACCATGACTGTCACGACAAAACTGCCCCGGTGTCCAGTCCAGGATTACACCAATTCCACGCTGATGACAGCAATCGACAAAGTACATAAAATCCTGCGGATGGCCAAACCGGCTGGTCACTGAATAAAACCCGGTAGCCTGATACCCCCATGATTCATCGAGCGGATGCTCGGCGATGGGCATAATTTCGATGTGGCTATAACCCATTCGCTGCACGTAGTTCACCAAATCTTCCGCTAACTCGCGAAATAAATAATAATTCCGGTCCGGGTGCCGTTTCCACGAACCAAGATGTACTTCATAGATGTTCAGCGGCCGCGGCTGGGCGCGCTGCGCCGCCAATTGTTCATACCAACTGCCATCCTGCCAGTAATAACCCTCAAGTTCGGCTACCACCGAAGCAGTTCCCGGCCGCAATTCAGACCAGAACGCATAAGGGTCGGCTTTTTTTAATATAGAGCCACTGGTTGTCTGAATTTCATATTTATAGCTGTAACCAACCGTAAATCCCGGCTTGAAGATTGTCCAAACGCCGGAATTGTCCAGCTGCTGCAACCGGCAGTCCTCGGAATGTTGCCAGTCATTCCAGTCACCAATAAGATAAACCGCCGCCGCCTGCGGCGCCCATAGCGAAAACCACACGCCATCGGCATTGTTTTCATTACCGGGATGCGCGCCGAACATTCGGTATGAATGAAAATTGGTTCCCTGATGAAATAAATACAAGTCATCCTGAGATATCTGGCGGTTTGACATATTTCACCCCGATTATTAAAAACTAAGCCATCATTGAGTATGCAGCAGCTCCCGCCTTTACCGATACAACTCGTTCTCGTTGCTGTTATCATGCCCTTGCCAGTACTCGCGGATCGTTTTGTCCGGATCGCTGCGCAGGCGCAGTTTGTCGTCAAACACCATCGTCGGACGTTGTTTGATGTTATAAGGAAACCATAACAGCGTGGCATCTACTGCCGGTGAGCCGGTCTTGATAAATTCCGCCCAGGCATTATGTACCGCTTGCCGCAGCGCTTCCGGCGGGCGCGCGCCCAGCCACTTTTCCATATATTTGCCATCTACCTCATTGAATACAAAATATAATTCAATTCCGTGAAAGGCACCCAGCGTTCCGCCCCAGGCAAAACTATAAAAATATACCGGAGCATTTCCCTGCTGCGCGTCACACAAATCTACTTGAGGCGCAAAGAATACCGCGCCGGTTCCGGCCTTAAAGAATCGATCTGAATCATTCAGATTCGGATAGAGTTTCGCATAATAATCTGCCGCATTACCATCTAGTCGTCCAAATAATGCTTCAACCGCCCGCGGTGTGAACCAGCGAAACGTCGTAAAGTTGACCAAGTCGGCTGGCGCAAACAACTTAAACATGTTCATCTCGTCGCGATTGGTGCCGGCAAGCAGCGGCACGCCGCGCGCCGAACCATTGCGGATAGCTTTAAGCGGCTCATCCGGCAATTGCACATTATCAGAAACCGGTGCAAACAGCACTTCGCCCGCCATACTTCCATATTCATCCATTAATTTGTTTTGAACGGCTAACAGTTGCTCAGAGCTCAATTTCCGCAATTCTGCCGGCTGCTTGACTTTGGCAAGTTCAATAAATCGTTTGGCAATAATTATAGCGCCGGTGCGGGTCTGGCGCAAGTTAGTCGTTCCGCTCTCCGCTATCGCCTTGCTAAACAGCCCGCGCGCCTGCGGCATTGACATAAGCAAACTTACTGAAGCAGCACCCGCCGACTCGCCCATGATGGTGACGTTATCCGGGTCACCGCCAAAAGTTGCGATATTTTTTTTAATCCATTTCAACGCCGCAATTTGATCCAGCAATCCCAGGTAACCGGTTTGTTTGAATTTGGGATCAATTTCATCGAGATACAAGAAACCGGTTGCACCAAGACGATAGTTAATTGTCACGAAGACAATGCCATCCTTGACAAACGAAACTCCCTGCCACAGCGGTTCGGAACCGCTGAGTGAAGTGTAGCCGCCGCCATGAATAAAGACACATACCGGACGCAACACTCCGTCCAGTGCCGGGGTACGGATGTTCAAATATAGACAGTCTTCAGAAACGTCTTCAAAAAACGGCGACTGCTGCAACGAATTTTTACCGTATTTATCGGCATAATAGGTGCCGTGTTGCGCTGGTAGTTCCTGCGGCGGTAACCACCGCAACTCACCGATTGGCGGCCGCGCGTAAGGAATCCCCAAAAACACTTCGATGTTGGTTTGACCGATAAAAGTTCCATCGGCCGTACTCACCGCCGGCGCAGCGCCGATTGCATATGAGCATAAACAAAGCAGCAATGCCAAAACGATTAAAAATACTTTTTTCATATATTCTCCAAAATTACGCAAGTCCAAAACGAAATATTATTAGTTACCATAACAACATAACACGGCATTATTTTTTTGTATATATTTATATAGTTTTATAACGCCTTGAAAAATAATTTTGTGCCACATTTTTATCTGCTTCCTATACAACAAAGAGCCGCAGGAAATTAATATTTCCTGCGGCTCTTTTTGTAGTTATTGCGCTATCACCGGTTGATTGTTTTATGTCGCCTTATTAATGTTTTTAGATGACCCACGCTCAGCTGCCAAAAGCAATACCGTTGACCCCTAGAATAATCATTAGCGTTGCAATAATTTTTCTCGTGGTATCTTTTTCCTGGAAGCTTCCGGCGCCGATTAATACGCTGAATATAATACTGACTTCGCGTAGCGGCGCAACATAACTTACCGGAGTAAAAGTCAGCGTCCATAGTATCAAAATGTAAGCCAGTGGACAAAATATAGCTATTATTATAACCGAACTACGGCTTCTTCGCCAACATCGGGCTACTTCTGCACGCGCACGCATGGTCAACGGCGAAAAAATCATTAACGTAATTACCATTGTACCCATATACGACAACACCGGCGGTATGTGCAGCATTCCGACCGAATATTTGTCCCAAAGTGAAAATAACCCGAGACAAACTCCGGACAGCGTGGCAAATAGAACCGCATTTCTCGGTGGTAGCTGCCGCAGCCGGCGCGGATTGACCGCCATCAGCGCAACGCCAGAAATAATCAAAAATATTCCTGCTATCGCCAGCCAGCCCAGCCGCTCACCCAAAAATATTCCCGCCAGCAAAAACACTGTCAGCGGACCAACACCGCGGCAGGTAGCATACACAAAAGAAAATTCCGCCAGCCGGTAAGCTTTAACCAGTGTGATGAAAAATATCGCATTCAACCCGCCACTAACCAACGCTACCAGCGGAATATACCAATGCCATTGATAGTTGCCGATAATGTCAAATTTCCAAAAAACCGCGAGAACCGGCAGATACAGGCCGATACCCACCAGATTAAACAACCACAGCAGGGTTTTGCCGCCGCCGTCGCGTTTCATGTAATAATTCCAGACAGCATGCAACGCTGCCGAAGACAATATCAGGGTAAGCGCTTGGCTGGACATACTGTTTCTAACCCCCTTCACTATGTTATCGCTGCGCGAGGCTGCTGTAATCGCTATTTACGCCGCCCGGTCGACTTTCGTCCGGGCGGCGTAAATTATTTTTACTATTTGCGCTGACGAGATCGTCAGCCTTGCAGGCAATTTCTGTTATAGCGCCTTCTCGGCGACCAGGCGGGCAACTGTCTCTTCGGTATAACCGAGATATTCTTTCAGCAGCGCGGCAGTGTGTTCACCTAATGTCGGCGCGGCGGCGCTGACAGCCGCCGGAGTTTCGGAGAATTTGACTGCCGGGCCGATAACCGTGTACGCGCCTTTGAGCGGATGCACGACATCGACAAACATATCGCGGCTGCGCAGTTGCTCGTTTTTGCAAACTGCTTCCATGTTGTTGATCGGTGCGCAGGGGATGCCGGCACCGTCCAGCGCCTGCAGCCACTCGTCGGCCGTGCGGATGGCAAAAATACCGTTAAGAATCGTGTGTAGCTGCTTTTGGTTTTTGTTTCGCAGCGGATTGTCGCTAAAGCGCGAATCGTTAATCAGTTCTTCATGTTTAATCAGCGCGCAGAATTTACTCCAGAGATGGTCGTTGCCAACGACGATTACAAAGTACTTGCCGTCGCCGCCCTGAAACGATTCGAATGGTGTGATTGACGGATGGCGGTTGCCAATCGGACCGGGGTTCTCGCCGTTAACCAGATAGCGCAGGATAGCGTTTTCCAGTATCGAAACGCCGCCGTCCATCATCGAAACGTCGACTTTCTGGCCAACACCCTGACGTTCGCGTACCAGCAAAGCAGTGATGATGCCTTTGGCAAGCAGTATTCCCGACAACAAATCCATGATCGAGGCGCCGGACTTGGTTGGCGGGCCGCCTTCCTGGCCGGAGATGCTCATGAAGCCGCTGACTGCCTGGATTACCAGATCGTATGCCGGTTTTTTGGACCACGGGCCGGTATGGCCGTAGCCGGAGCTGGCGCCATAAATTAGCTTCGGATTGATTTTTTTCAAAGCTTCGTAACCGAAGCCGAGTTTTTCCATCGTCCCCGGACGGAAATTTTCGATCACTACGTCAACCTGCTTGACCAGATCGAGAATGATCTTTTTCGTTTCCGGATTCTTCAGGTTCGCGGTCATCGACCGTTTGCCGCGGTTTATGTTGGCATAGTACATGCTTTCGCCGTTTTTAAATGGCCCAAACTCCCGTGAGTCATCACCGGTGTTTGGCATCTCGACCTTGATGACCTCAGCGCCGTAATCGGCGAGAATCATTGTGCAATACGGCCCGGCAAGCACCCGGGAAAAATCCAGAACTTTGTAGCCTTCTAATGGACGCATTATTTTCCTCCAACTTATAACTTATAATTTACAACTGATAGTTGATAACTTCCACGTCTTTGAAAATTATTGCATCACCTTGCGTCGGATTTCAATTATTCATTATCAATTGTTAGTTTATTCTCCCCGGAATACCGGTTTGCGTTTTTCTTTGAACGATTGTACGCCCTCGGCGTAGTCGTGGCTGTCATAGACCGCCCGGCGCAAGCCCTGTACCCGTTCGAAATTATCGGGGCTGAGCGGACGGGCATCGGCAAGCATCCGAATTTGTTCCTTGATGATTGCTATCGACAATGAGGAATTTTTGAGAATAGCCGCCAGCATTTTGTCGATAGTAGCATCCAGCTCGGTTTCGTCAACCAGATGATTAATTATCATCCAGCGTTCGGCAGTAACAGCGTCAACCGGCGCCGCCGTGAAGAACATTTCTTTGGCGACGTTCAGGCTCAGCCGGCTCAAAAAGTGCGTGATACCGGACGCGTTGTAGGGGATGCCAAGCTTTGCCGGAGTGATCGCAAAAGTTGCGGTTTTGTCAGCTACCACGATGTCGCAGCACATGGTCAGGTCACAAGCGCCACCCCAGACGCTGCCATGGATTTTGGCGATTACCGGCGCCGGGAACGCCTGGATTGCCCGCAACAGCACTTCGAGATGGTCAAAATAACCGAGCGGATCACGGCGGCCGACTGGCAGCTCGTTGATGTCATGGCCGGCAGACCAGACGTTGTGTTTGTTCGGCGCAGCCGAGAGTACGACCGCCCGCACTTTTTGCGCCTCAAAGTTTTCCAGCGCGGCCATCAACTCGGTGACAAGCTGCGCGCTCAGGGCGTTGAGTTTGGCGGGATTGTTCAATGCCAGATAGCCGACATTGTTTCTGATTTCAGATAATATCATTTTCATCCACTTTCTAACACATTATTTGGATTAATAGCAGAAAAGCGCCGCTTGCAACGGAGCTTTTCTGCTTAATAAAATATTCGCCTTGCGCTGCTTTGTTGTTAATATCAGTAGTTATTATTTTTGTCCTTCGGCATTCCAGGCAATAAATCTTGCCCAGCAGGATGCCAGTTCCATCCCCTTTTGAATGAAGCAGCCCAGAAAATAACGCCCGCTCTCCATTCCGGCAAGGTCTTTCCAGAGATTTTCGGCGTGAATTATGTGGTGCGGGAAAAGGTTAAAATGCATGTCTTGATAATATTGATCAAACGGATACATTTCATCCCAGTCTTTGCCAAAATCCCTTATCAATTTTGCATTAGCTTCAGCGAAGGTTTTTGGATGCCAGTTTCTTTGAATGGTATTCATCGGATGCTCACAGGCCACGCAGTCGATAGCAATCCATTTGATTTTTTTCTCAATGCACCAGTCGGCGAAATCCGGCGACGGTCCCGGATGTTTTACCATATAGCGGAACTCGTCGGAATCCTCGCTGCACCAACCGTATTTACCATAACCGGTTTTTATTACCAGAATATCGCCTTCGTTGACTTTTACCACGCTTTCAATCATGGCTGGCGTATAAACGCTTGAATCGCTTACAAGGCTGGAAATGTCCGCGACCGCTCCAGCGCCAGTCCAGAAGTCGATCGGCGTCTCGCCGATTGTCCTGCCGCTCACCCAGAAGTGTCTTTCACCGTCCATGTGGCTGCTCAAGTGAAAACTGGCGCGGCAGTGGGCGTTATTACGCCCGAGTCCGAAATATTGCCCGCCGACACGTTTGGTATATTTGACCGACAGCGGTTCGTAGTTTGCCCATTGCGGAGTCTGTACACTGAAAGGGACACTCATATCGTGCATGTGGGCAGATTTCATTATAGCAAAGAACTCATCATTGCTCATTCCGTCCGGAGCCTGCATTGCTACAATGCGCGACCAGGAAGATTCAACTTCCTTGAACGGGAGCGGCGGAACCATTATCCAGGCGCGCTGGTTGCTTAATTCATTGATTTGCCCGCCGAGAGCTTCGGCGAGCAGCAAACCGGCTTTGGGCATCCTGATATGTGTCAGCTCATGATACCATGTCTGCGGAAACATTTCGTCCCAGGTTTTATTGTAAGTCTCTTTCAGCTTGGCTTCGGCTTTGTCAAATTCGTGGGCATGCACATAGCGGATATTCGTATTCATCGGATGTTCGGCGCAGCCGCAATCAACACCGATTAATTTAAACTCCATGTCCAGCGCCCAGTCGAAAAATTCAGGTGACGGACCCGGATGACGGATATAAGAGCCGAATTCTTTATTTTCAACACCGCCCTGGGCCTTCGGATTGTGTATATCAGGTTGATCATAGCCGTATTTATGGTAACCGGTGTTGATTATAAGAATATCGCCTTTTTTAACATTTACGCGTTTGGTAATCATTTCCGGAGTGTACAGGCTGTAATCGGACACTTCGTCAGAAATATCAACTATTACGCCTTCGCCGCACAAATCAGACAGCGGAATATCACTTATGGCGCGCATACCGGAATGAAATGCCGTCGGGCCGACAAGGTGCGTACCGGTGTTGTTGCTCCATTCAATAATCTGGCCATTGGCGCCTGTTCCGCCGCCGAAAGCGCCGGTTACGCGTTTGAAAAAATGCACCTGAAGCGGCATTTCCAACGGGAATGGCGGCGTAAAAATACTTAACTGCTGAGTTAAGTCAAACAACTTGGCGTTGGACATAGTCTTGATTAAATCGTTATTGTTCATGGTACCTCTCTTAATTTTATTAATGTGACTTTGGATTTTCGCTTTTGGTCAGTGTAAGCAGGACTAACCCTCCTTTCGGGAATTTTTATTGAGTGTTGCCAACAGTAAACAAATTGTTAAAAGCCTGATAACGACGGAAGCCCGACCGGACAGGCAGACTGTACCTGTTTTGCCAAAGCCAGCACTGTCTCCTCGTCCCGCGGCCGCCCGATAATCTCCAGGCCTACCGGCAAATTATCTTTATTCAGCCCGGCGGGAACGCAGCCGCACGGCAGTCCGGTCAAACTGAGAATAAAGGTTTGCGCCACCCAGTCCATGTAAGTGTTCATTTTGCGTCCACCAATAGTTTCCGGATAGTTTTGTTCTACCGGGAACGGCGGGACGGCTACGCAAGGTGTCAAAACGATGTCATATTTTTGGAAGAACGTATAGAAGGTGTGCCACATCTTTCCGCGTGCCTGCTCGGCGGCGCCTAACTCTTCCATGCTGAGCTTCAACCCGGCTTTAACATTGCCTTTCAGGTTGACGCCGAATTCTTCAACTTTATCCAGGCGATGATATTGCTGGGCGACCATCCAGAAGCTGCGGATCGACGCGTACGATTTACTGTCGGCGGAAAGATCCAGGTTAACTTCTTCCACCACCGCTCCCGCCTGCGCCAGTTCAAAAGCAGCCTTGCGACAAATCGCTTCCACTTCTTCGTCAATGCTGATACCGGAAATACTCCGGCAATAAGCTACCCGTAATCCTTTAACGCCCTTGCGGACCGCCGCGACAAAATCCCGGCCTTCAGTCGGCTGGCACATCGGAGAGAGCGGGCTGGGTCCGCTGCAAGCCTGCAGCATCAGCGCCACATCTTCGGCGGTGCGCGCCATGGGGCCGGTTACCTGCATGTTGTCCCACAGGTAATCGGATGGATAGGTAGGAATCAATCCCGGCGAAGGCCGAAGTCCTACTACTCCGCAAAAGGAAGCGGGAATACGCAGCGAGCCGCCAAGGTCGGTACCCTCGGCCAGGGAAATCATCCCGGTAACCAGCGCCGCTGCTCCGCCGCCGGTGGAACCGCCCACGCTGAGTCGGGAATCCCACGGGTTGCGGGTGCAGCCAAACACATCATTGAAGGTGTTTGCGCCGGTCGCAAACTCCGGGGTATTGGTTTTGCCAAGAATGATCGAGCCCGCCGCCCGCAGGCGCTGAACCACCAGGGCATCTTCGTTTGGAATATTGTCCTTGTAAAGTAGCGAGCCGTAGGTGGTGCGCAGCCCGGCGACCGGGGTGACGTCCTTAATCCCCGCCGGCAATCCATGCAGCAACCCCATCTTGCCTGATTTGGAAGCCTCTCGCTCTAGTTTCCGGGCGTCATCCAACGCCTGCTCGGAAATAGTAACAACGGCGTTGATTTTCTTGTTATAGCGTTCAATTTGCGTCAGGGAACTTTCAATTACCTCTGACGGGGAAATTTCTTTCCGTCCAATCAGCTCCCGGATCTCGGTGGCCGAGAAACGAATAAATTCTGCTGTACCTGCCATTTGTGATTTCACCTCATTTGAGAAGCCAAAACTTTTGGCACTCCCGTTTTCCTTTCTTCCGACTTCCAAGTAGTATTCAAGCTCACCTAGCTCACCTATATGTTTCCTTCTCTTGAGTTATCAAAGCTGAAGCTGAACAAGGTAAATCTATCAAATACTGTTGCCTAAAACAACAGCTAATCACCCAAATGGCAAAAACCGCAGCGAAATGGCAAAAAGTTCATTTAACTTCTATTGCACTTTTTCGCTGCGGTTTTTGTGAAATGCGAAGACAACACGATCGGCATAGCCAGTGGTGTTTATAGTCGAATTTTTCATCATATTTACTATATTTAGTCTGTATGGTAGCATAAAAACAAGTAGTACAAAAACCATTTTTTATAAATTGAAGAGTAAACTTCCTTCCAAGATACAAGTCAAAAACATATAAAAGAGCCGCAGGAAATTAACATTTCCTGCGGCTCTTTTATATTTATTGCACCATCATCAGCTGATTATTAGAACATACTCTCCGGCAATACAAATGATAACTGCGCCCGGTACTGGGCAGTTGGCGCGTCATCGGGACGGATTGCATTGTAATAGCCGCCGACAGAAACACCGAGCGGGAAAAACCCGTCGATCATGAACAGCTTGCCAAATTGCAAACCGACCGGCAAAGTAGTGCTTTGGCTGGCTTCTTTTTGCCAGTTGATATTAATCAGCGGCATGTAGCCGAGCGAGTACCCACTGCCAATGTTGTAAAAAGCAAAACCCTGGATTTGCATGGCGTTGATGTTAGTCTGCGCTGAACCATTAAAAGACCACAACTGATTGAACAATGCCCCGGCTACCCAATGGCCGTTCTTGTAAACACCAACTACCGCAGGCCCGGCGGCCCAGCAATCATAACCGGTCGGAGTGTTGGTATAGGTAACCGGGTTGGTATCACTGGCAGTCGGCAACATCAATCCGCCTCCGACGCCCCAGGAAAATTTGCTGCCTGCATCGTTAGTCGGCGAAACCAGCGCCGATAGCATGATATTGCTCAGGCCGGTGTTGGTATTATTCGTAGCCAGTTGCGGAACACTGACAATCGGGATAACCGTATGCGTGAGGATTCTCCAATCATCATTAATTTTAATTGGAAAAGTTGGTTCGATAAAAACCTCACTTGAGTGCTTGTTACTCGGCCCAATATTGGGGTCGTAATTGAACTGAATCGGAATCAGAATCAACCCGGACAACGGATATTGCCGTTTCCTGTTCAGCCTTGGTCAGTACCGGATCGGTTGACGCGGTATCGGCAAACACTGTTACCGACACCAACAGCGCCATTAGCAGCGCAAATAGAATTTTCTTCATTGTAACTTCTCCAAAACTTGTGTATTGTAGTCTAATAAAGTCAGCTTCCATAGCATCTGAATGTAAACCAACGGATAAAATACAGTTATCATTATAACCGCACCACGGCTTTTTGCCAACAATTACCATTGCTTCCAAAAAACACGAGAACCGGCAGATACAAACCGCCACCAAATCAGACAACCCCGGCAAACTCCACGGTTCTTTTTGTGACAAAACAAATTAGAATTTCAGCGTAGCAGTCAGTGCCGGAATCCAGGACTCTACTGTGTTGCAGTTAGCAATATTGAGGCCAAACTGATTCAAACGCAGGTTATTGTACTCGAAGGATAAGTTTAGATCGACATTTGGCGTAAAGGAATAAGCCACACCAAGCTTAGCGTCAAAATCCAGTGTACCGTAGGATACATCATAGAACGCTGATGTGTTGGTGGTTATTTGATGCACACTCTGGATACCGCCGTGGAAGCCATAAGCTTGTGCGCCTATAACGTCCTTGTTCCCACTACCATCCCGGGCAATTACACCCGGCGAATAACTCTGCAGCCCAAGGTAAAACGACCCGAATACCGGCATGTTAGGTATTGGCGAACCAAACATCATGTCGTAATTGTTCTGCGAACTGTTATAATACATCGTCACATCACCGCTATTCAGCGCGGATCCCAGTGGTCCGTAAATTTCGTTGTGGTTGACGCGGATTGCCAACCCGGCACCCAAGCCGACAGTTGCGCCATACTCGATTCCGGCAGTAGTGCCAAACAACCCGGACCCGGATTAGGATTAGGTTGTCCGACGGTGCACGGCAACGTCAGACCGATATCAAATGAAGCGTGGCCAAAGTCATAGTTTGTCAGCGGCGCGGCGCTGACTGCTGCGCAGCCCAGCATTAGAATGGTCAGAATAATCGCAATTTTTTTCATTTTTTCCCTCTTTTTTTATTTTTAATTGGGATATACTCGACATTATTTTTCCGAAGCAAACAGCTCTACCGATTCAAACGGTGTTGCCGATTCCGGCCGAAACCGTTTGATGATGATTTTAGTTTTTTCACCCGGGTTCACTTCGACCAGCGCGTAGTTATAGTCCTCGACCATCGGTTCGCCTTTCCAGTAAAGTTCTTGCGGATAGTCTTTCGGCATTACCAGTTTGTTGGAGCCGGGAATTATTGGCGCCTGTTCAGCGCCGCCACTGCCTTGCATGATGTATTTTACGCCGTCCACCTCATAGACTTCGGTGGTGTGGATGTGGCCGTTGAATACAATCAGGTCTTCAAAGTCTTTGGCATAGCTGGCGATGATTTTGTGCGGGTTGTTCGGCTCGGGAATCGGTCCCAGGCTCGAACGGCAGAAAACCGGATCGTGGAAGAAGATGAACGCCTTTTTGACACCGCTGGCCTTGGCTTCATCCAGCCAGGCTCTCAGCTGTTTCATCTGAATGGCATACGTCGGTTGGGTGGAATCCCAATTTGAGGGTGACTTGTAGTCATAACTGCCAGTCCACAGGAACATGAACCGGGCGCCCTTGAAGTCAAATTTGTAGATCAGGCGGTCGGACTTAACCCCCATGTCTTTCAAATAAGGGAATGTAGTTATTACGCCGGACGCACTCAAATCACCCCATACTTCATGGTTGCCGACGCTCGGAAAGAAACGAGCATTCAATCCGGCAGCTTTCAGCTCTTTATCTGCGGGCGACAGTTTTTTGATCATCAGCTCATAGAACCGCTGCCAGTACGGGCTGTCTTTCAGCGTTTTTCCCTGCAGTTCCCACCAAACAAAATCGCCGGTGTTGACTACAAATTTGGCATTGCCGGTGTTTACTTCCTCGGCCAAGGCATTGTTTACCCAGTCACCGGCATACAACCGGAAAATAGTCAGACGGAGCTCAGGATTTTTGGGCGATTCAAGATAAGTCTCGACCACCCAACCGTTATTCACTTTGAATACTCCTGTGCCTTTCGGCGTAGTAATCCTCATTTCCGAAAGGTCTTTTGTAACCGGATCAAACTTGAGTTTTACATAATCTTTTATCATTTCTTTAGCGACGTTATCCGCCATAAACAACTGAAACAAGTCAAATGACCGGTCATATATTTTGTTTTGTTCGTCTTCCTTATATGGAAGGTACATCTCTGTCCGGGAATCCCCGTACACAACAAACGAGAATCCCGGTTCACTTCCATTGCTTTTTGCCGCGTTTCCGTTGGCGAAAATCGTCAGAGATAACAGCAAAACCATAACCACTGTCAGTATAATCTTTAAGCCGTTTTTCACAAATTTATTTTATGATACAGACGAGCTATATCACACATCCTCCGCATAAATATTCAGTAATTTTGCTATTTGTTTTTCTGCGCCGCGGTCGGCGGGCTGGCGTTCACGCCGCCTTGAGGAATGTGCTCCAGCCAAACATAGCCGTTGGTTAACTTCGTACCGTTAACATCTCCGCTGCCATCGCCCCAATGTTCATACAACTTGGGGTCCCACCCCCAGGCATCCGCCTTGAAGTGAAGTTTGTTGTTATCGCCAAACTCAACATCCAGCCAGAATGAATCATTGGCAACTATTGGTGTGATATTAATCGATTTTGGTACATAATATTTATCTTTGTAGTAGATACCGCCGTCTTTGTAGCGGCCGGAAACACAAATTAAACCGCTGATTTGGTCGGAATGAAACGCAACCCACCACTCGTTACCGTATTTAATCAGCGCTGAACGGTAATCCGCGCTGCGCGGTCCGCCGCAGAACAGATTTTCTTGTTCAGAAAAGCCGTTTTTGCACGTCACAGTCTTGTCCTTAAACCGGAAGGTGGCTTCGCCTGCGCCCGGCTGTTCAAATCCGGCCGAAATTGCTCCGGGCATCATCAGCGCGCCGCCGTTGATGTTTTTGTTATACCAAAACGAGTATTTGTAGTAGCCGGTGGTTTGAATCTGGACATTGGCATCTTTGTATTCCAGGAACACCTTACCTTGCTTCAAAGAATAAGTAAATGATTTGCCGTCTTCCTGAATCGACCAGGTAATTTTGTCGTTTTCCGGGGTGTATGTGGGAATGGTCTTGAATTCGATTTTCGTCACAACTGACGGATTAGCGGAGCTGGAATAAGCAAACACTGTCGGCGGTGTAACATGGCCGGTACCATGATGATTGAGGTAAGCATAAGCCATATACTGGTTGCCATCGCTGCCGGTACCAACAAAATTGTACCAGTAGTTCCAGCGGGGAATCGCGTTATCACCGCTATACAAAGACAATGCTTTCAAATCATCGATAGTGCCAAAATGAATATTACCCAAATTACCCGGGTCCTTCATCGGCGTACTCGGCTGATAAACTGGCATATTGGCTTTGCTGTAGGTGTTTAGCATTACTTCAGCCGCATCCAGCAGTTTTTGGGCGCTTACGGCATTGCCGGCGCTCAAGTCGCTACGGGCATCGATAATAAGTTTCGCCGCATCGTCAGCTTGCGACACTAGCCCGTCCTGGTAAATATCATACCATTGAGTTTTGCAAATTTCGTATCTGTTTTGCAGATCGCTGATCCGCTGCAATATAGTCGCCGTGGTATCATCCTGGCTAACTTTACCACCAGCGCAAGCAATACCGCTGATTATAAATATTAACGCCAGTAACAGGACGATTGATTTGAAGGTCGTCTTATTCATCATGTTTCTCCTCCGGTTATTTTTGTTTCAAAATAATATCGTGGGTCATTTTACCGCAGACGGTGACCGGGTATTCGCTACAGTTGCTGACGGTTATCGGGTCGTTGTCGGTTATCGTAGTTTTGCCGCTAGCGTCAGTCTTGTAAATGTTGTTATACAACAAATAGGTTTTCGCCGGGTCAAGGTTGATGATATTGAAGCTGCTGGATTCCTGTATCGTTCCGGGCAGAAGCGATATGACGAGCGCCTGTTTACTACGGTCATATTGCGCTCTTGTCAGTGTTACCCGGGCAATATCCACACCGGTAATTGCTGGTTCAGTAAAATGTTTTTCATCGAACGGCTGCGTGTACATCTTTAGCAGTCCGTCTTTGGGCAGCGCCCGTGCCAATCCGGCAAGGCGGTCAACAACATTTGAGTGCTGGGGCAGTGTTTTCATGTTGTTCGCGACACCTTCGCCGTCCATTTTAGTATTTTGACAGCACAGCGCGCCGGTGCCGCGGTTAGCGACTGGTGCGGTAGTCGTTACTTGCGCGGTTGCAGCTGCCGGTGCAACCGGTTTGGCTTTGTCCGAATCGGCAGAAATCAAATTAACCGTCGGCACAGCATCGATAAACGGATAGTGGTAGGCGCCATCAGCGCTCCATTGCGGCTGGAACAGGTTATCCATTGTTTTCAGCAAGCCGTTTTTCACCTGTTCGTCACCGACTTCGGCTGCCAGCGTTGTGAAAAAACCGTAGTAGGCATCCGGCGCCAGCGAATCGTTGGTGAGGGTCGCACTGCCATCGGCATTCATCTTCACTTGCGACTTTTTCATATACGGCCACAATTCATTGATTAACTGCGGATTCCAGGCGTGCATAAAGGTACCAACCCAGCCGTCGTTAGCGGACGAGTTGAAATTAGCGCCTTTTTTGACCATTTCCGCCATTAGCGGATCCATTTTGTTGCCAAAGCGCGGATTCCAGCCGGAGAATACCCAGCCTTGCTTTATCAGGTAAAAAGCACCTATTTCGTGAGTTTGCGGATTGATAAATTTGTCGGCAAAAAATTTGTCGAATGCCGGATGCGCGGCTTCAAAGTAGCGTGTGCCATGTTGCTGATCATACTCCCGCCAGCTGAGCATCGGGTGAGTGTTGCAAGCCGGGAAAATTGCATTTGGTTCACATTCCACGCCCGGTACCGGATTGTTGATCAGTTGCAGGAACATTGCTTCCTGCAAAGTCTTGTTATCATACACAAATTTGGTTTTGTCATCCCATTGGAAGACAATCGAACCAGGTTTATCCCATTTACGGTCATTGTAGAGCATCTGATACAGGTTAATCATCATCCCCAGATGTCCGGAATACATGATGTTGCGGTGAGCAACCGGGTCTTTTTCCGCCGGATAAGGCCGGTTCATTTTCGGTTCATACTTGGTTACGCCCGGGCTTTCGGTGTTCCAATACTGCCAGACTCGCTTTTGCAGCATCCTTTGGTTCATCCGGTCAAAGGCGTTTTGGATCGGTCCCTGCCATGCCGGAAATTTATGATACTGCTCGGCTGCCAAAAAATAATTGGAAAAAGCGATTTCATAGCGGCAAGCGCTCGCACCCTGCTCATCCATATCTTCAAAATTTTTGAAATCACCCAAGTCCTGATTGGCTAAATCCATAACCCATTTCAGTTGACCAAACTCTTTTTTGTCACTGGCCGGATACTGGCTAACGTCAATACCGGATTTGCTCGCCGCTGCCGTCGAGAACGGCCAAAACGCCTGCCCGGCCGTTTGCGCGCCCAACACTGTTAAACACAGCGCCAGCGCCAGTAGAATACGTAGTTTTTTCATTGCTCTCCTCAAAATTAGTTAATTTTATTCATTAGTTCCTGCAACTGCCAGGAAATGGTTTTTAAAAAATAAACCGACCTCATTTTATCATCGAAATCCAGGCATTCAAGATATTCGCGCTGAAATACGAATTCGCATTTAAAATACGAAACAGCACGGAATATTGAGCTTCGTGCTGTTTCGCAATTATTATATATTTTGTTGTGAGTAGATTTTACAATTACTGATTCGCGTCATGCTCATCGGAATTCAAACGAACAAAAACATCATCAAGATAACCCCGGCTTACCGGTATTTTTTTATCCGTGTTTTTCAGGCACAGCCAACCACCTTCGCCACCAGGCGTTTTCTCAAGTTTAGTTACCTGATTAACATTGACAAAGGTTGCCCGAAAACAGTTAACCCAATTTTTTTCACGGAAACATTCTTTAAAGTCAGCCAGATTCTCGGTTGTTTCATAAACTTCATCGCCAACCAGTACCTGAACGTACTTGTCGAATTTGTCTTTGTTAAAACAACTGATAAAATCCTTTTTCATCCATTTCCAATTTCCTGCATTAAACAACAATACTTCGTCGGCATGTTTGGCGCCGGATAGTTTTTTGAGCATTGCCGACCGTATCCGTTTTTTTTCCCACAATTCGTCGCGTTTCAAATCACGCAACCGTAAATTGTCCAAAGGCTTTTTCTCTGCTTTATCCGCTTTTTCGGCACGCAGCTGCATCAACGCTTCAATTCGTTTCAATGTCAAACTAATCCGTTCAACTGATGTGGGTTTTAGCACGTAATCGATTGCATCTTTCTCGAAAGCCATTACCGCATATGAATCATAAGCTGTAACAAAGACTACCGGCATTTTATCATCCAGGCTCAATACAACATCGGCCAGCGCAAAGCCGTTTATGATCGGCATACTGACATCCAAAAATACTGCGTCTACAGTTTTATAGTTATCCTTGACCCAGTTGAGCGCGTCGGTTGAACGTGTAAATTCAGCTGCAACAAACACACCGCACTGTTGCAGAATATTCACAATGCTTTGCAGCATATACTTTTCATCATCGACAACCATTACTCTAATCATTTTTTCCCCGCGAAATCAACCTTTGCTGGAAGCAAAAAACTTACAGTAGTGCCGCTGCCCGGAGCACTATCAAACTTTAATCCTTCCGTACCCATTAGCACCAACCGGCGGTTAACGTTCCGCAATCCGATGCGGCGCTCCGCAGTATCGCTATTTTCGTTTGCGGTTGCAAATACCGCAGCAATCTCAATTCCCGACATTCCGGCGCCATTATCCGAAACAGCAATCAGCAAATTATTTCCGTCAACCCTTACAACCACAACAACTTTGCCATATTGCTCATAATCACATAAGCCGTGAATGATGGCGTTTTCCACCAGCGTCTGAATGGCAAAAACCGGCAAGACTACGCTGGAAGCAAGGTTGCTGTCAATATCATTTCGGATTTCATAAGTCATTCGTTCGCCCATCCGTACCGACTGGATATAAAGATAGGCATTAACAACTTTTAGTTCTTCTTCCAGTGAAACAAATTCCCGGTCAATATTTACCGAGCCGCGCAAATACAATGCCAGAGAATCTACGACTGCCGCGGCAAGTTCCGGGTTGGACCGGCACAATACCGCGATTGTACCGATTACGTTATAAAGAAAATGCGGTTTTATTTGTGCGCTCAACAATTTTAGTTCGGCAGATGTTTTTAACATCATCTGTTCAGTCCGGTTGAGTTTTTCCTCAACAATCAAAGCTTTTTCCAGCGCGCTGCGGGTGGACAGCTCTTGCTGGTATTGCAGAAATATTTGCCTGCGGTATCGCTCGCTGCGCAGGGAAATCAGCAGGCATATTGCACTTATCAGGACATAAGATACAACCAAAGCCATACCCTCATAACTTGCCATAATTTCAGGCGCCATTCGGGCTGTAACAATAGTTGTAAACAAAACAGCGATAACGATTTTCGGCAAATCCCTGTATATCGGCACCATAAAAGTATACAAAACGAGCCAGAACAAACTCGCCGAGACAAACACCGGATGTTGATAAAACTGCGGATCATAAAGCTTACGTTCGACAGCGATAAAATAATAGTTTGTTGACACCAGGATACCTACGCCTAATACAAAATGATCCCACCACCGGTCGCGTATGATTTTTTTCCAAAATACAAACCAGAGAGCGGCCGCAATTAGCACCAACAGACCGCGCTTAAGAAAAACGCTGATCATTTTGCCGCTCCATACATAAATGGAACTGTCGAACAAGGCGTAAGTAATTGACAACGCAACAGTTAAGATTACCGCCACCCCAAGCAGCAAACTGTCGCCACCGTGACAATAATCACGATACTTGGTTTCAGTTGATTTATCGAATCTGCGCATCTGCCCCCCAAGTCCGTAAGTTTAAGTTCGAGTTGCTTCTGATAACACCGGCAGCCGGATGACCCGTAAATGAGGTTCTATAAATCTACCGGTATTCATTTAAGCAACGCTCTCGGATTTCTTCGAATTCAGCGATCTCCTTGACAATTTCACGTTTCAAAAGGTCTTCGCTTGGCAGGTACAGCTTGTACTGACTAGCCAATATCGACTGGTTGTCTTCCGGCAAAGTAAATCTGACTACGGTATCGTTTTTATCCGATGACAGCAAAATTCCGATGGTCGGATTCTCGTCCGGCAATTTTTGCGTGCGATCATAGTAATTGACATACATCTGTAGTTGCCCTAAATCTTGGTGCGTGAGTTTATGCGTTTTTAACTCAAGTATCACAAAACAACGTAGTAACCGGTTGTAAAACACCAAATCGGCAAAAAAGTCATCCCCGCCCAAATGAATCCGCTGTTGCCGGGCAACGAAAGTAAAGCCGTTGCCGATTTCCAGCAGGAATTCCTGTAAATGCGTTACTATCGCCTGTTCAACATCCTTCTCATAATAGGCCGCTTCGCGCTTTAAGCCCAAAAACTCCAAGTACATCGGGTCCTTAATAATATCCGTCGGTTTTTCAGGTTGTTGCTCACCTCGCGCTACCGCCAACACTCGTTCCTTATCGCTGCTCAGCAATAGCCGCTCATATAGCTGGCTGTTTATCTGTCGCTCCAGTTGCCGTGCCGACCAGTTGTTTTTTGTCGCCTCGGAAATGTAATACTCGCGTTTGCTATTATCTTCAATTCGAATTAGCAGACGATACTGTGTCCAGTTCAATTGTGAACGCAGTGCGTTCACAATTGGAAATTCTCTATAAAACTGCAAACTCAAATAAAGCTGCCTGGAAGAAACACTCGAACCGTATTCAGGTTGTAGTTCACGCGATAATCTTTGGATAAGATAAGCCCCATATTCCGCACGTTCAGCGCCGCGCTGCTCTTCTTCAAAAATCTCCCGGCCGACATTCCAATACATCAACACCCGCTGAAAATCCACCGCGCGTAACGCATTGGATTGCGCCTCCGTGATTATCGTTTTAATCCGTTCAATGACACCCGCATTCATTATTTCATATTTCATACAATTTCCTTCAACTTCTCCAATTTCGCCACGATCCCTGCATCCAGCAATATTACTCGGGACAAAATGAAATCTGACAATACGATTGGAGGACTACTAAGCCGCATGTAATACAACACCCTATTTTCTTCGGCTGCTAAACCACATTCCCAGCGCCAACACAACTATTGTTTGCCCGGATAACATCTCCAGACAACAAATCAGGCGGGTTAACATTGTAAGCGGCGTAATATCGCCATAGCCGGTCGTCGTTATCGTAGCGATGCTCAAATATAAACAATCAAAATAAACTCTGATCTGGCTGGACGGTACCACCCGGTCACCATCGTTTTGTGTGACGGGCGGCAGCGCCCTCCAAGTCTGGGATATCTTTCCGGTAAAAGGGTCTTCCTGTTCTGCGGCCAGTTGTTCTGTTGGATAAGCTTTCTGCAGCGCCAATTCAAAACTGTGCATGGTATGAATGCAATAATAACAGTTAGCGAATAAAAATATCAACAATGCGTAAGCGACAACAATCGACCGCATTTTGTTAAACGTGACAATATTCTTAATAAAACAAATCTTCACAACAGTCGTCGTCAGCCACACATATAATACGGCCGATAGAATAAGTATTATGTACTTGTGACCGCAAAAAAACAGTGTTATGTTTTTATCGTTCAACGCGAAAACCGGCATAAAACCAAGGATTAAAACCAAAATTGCCCAAGCGCTCAAATGTTCGGGATGCTCGGCAATTAAAGTGACAAGATTGGTATATCTTAGCTCGCGTAGTAGCAAATTTTTAAACAAACTCCAACCTCCGCTTTCTTACTAATGCAAGTATAGCATTGCACGAAAATATCAGTCAACAAATCATTGTTATTGTACCGCACATAGCACTTGGTTCAGCGCTTTGCGGACGTTGGTTGACTATATAACAAAGAGCCGCAGGAAATTTATATTTCCCACGGCTTTTTTTGTGATTATTGCGCGATTATCGGCTGAATTAGTGCCGAGAACTGGTCCAGCGTGCAATAGTCTTTATTGGTGTTGGCAAATTTCACCGGTTGATTATTGTAAGTAGCTTTCACTATATAGCTGTTATCCTCTTCGCGAAACAAGTCAAATTCCAGGTGTGAAGCATAAGGCGGATCGATTGGAAGCGGCGATTTTAATGCCGACATCACTCCCAGCAAACAAATGTCGTGACCGAAATACAGCGCCAACTTGCAGCTCTGCTTGCCATTAACGGCGGCATGCAGGTCATTATTTAGCTTGGTCATGAATTCACTGGCCATATAGCGGGTAATATCGTCGTCGGAAAACATGTCCGCCATCAGCGTGAAACCGATATTGACAATCCGTTCAGCCTCGGCTCTGGTTAATCCGGCCGGTAGCGGCGCGTTATATTGCAGCATACAATTTAAGTAGTCTGCCCAGTTAACCAGATCCACGAGATCGGGTTTTTTAGTAACGCCAAGCAGTCCGGCCCAACGCTTGAGATCAGGTTGATATTTTTGATATAGCGCCACATATTTTGGCGTTTTTAAAGTCTGTTCAATTTTTGTTGCCAAAATTGCCGGATCTTCAAATTCCCGGAGAATAAAATTCTTGTCACCGGCGGGAATCGTAAAAATTGGAATGGGTTGCAGTGCATCCGGGAGCGCCGGCTGTCCGTTTGTCAGCTTTGGCCCGGTACCGGGTGGATACAATCCGGTAAGCAGGCTCATACCGCTCATAACTGTACGATTCATTTCCGTGGACACGGCGGATATCGAGCCGGATTGATATTCGGCAGGCAGCAAATGCAGACGGTCGACATATTTCTCGCGGTAAAGTTTACCGTTCTGGTACTCCTGATTCATTCCCAACGGCGTTAACTCACCGAGACTATACTGCCACTGATAATGAACATTTGTGAATCCGACATCCTGACAAGGCGTGCGATCACCATGCCGCACCAGGCAGACCGAGTACACCAGCGTTTCCTGTGCGTAAATACTGACGGTAAACAGCAACAGAAAACATAACGTTAGAATTTTGGTTCTGGATTTCATAATTTTGCCTGCATCTCTGGTGTCAATTGTTTGACAAGCTCGGCATTGCACGAACCGGTAGGCAAATAACTTATTGGATTCTGGAACAGCTCTTGCGCGGCGACAGCATAAGAACGCGATGTCGCGGCCGGCGAACCGGCTTTGACTGCCGGATCAACGTCGGTGGTAAAGATGGAAATGGTCTTATCACTGTTGCAGACAATCTCGAAGGTGCGGAACTGCTGCGGGAAATCTCTTAGTGAAGATGTTTCAACCTGCCAGAAACCCAGCTCCGGATGGCCGGAACTAGGCGATGCAAACGCGGTAATCGCATTAACGTGACGATGTCCGGCAATCCAAAGAATGAGATTCGGATAGGTATGAAGCTTGGCAAGCAACTGGGCTTCGGTTAGCGAAGCATGAAGATCCCAGCCCGCCATCGAACCCTCCGGCTCTACTCCTATCGGTATATGCGCGGAAATAATCATAAGCTTGCCTTCAGCCTGTCCCTTATCAAGCTCTTTTACCAGCCAGGCATAGCGTTCGCTGTCCAGCGATCCGTGTCCATAGCCAAGGGAAGCCGGATCGTTCTGCTCGTCTTCCTTTTGAGTATCATCCAGCACAATTACCTTGAGCGGAACATTGGCTTTCGGTTCAAAAGTATAGCAGGCAGATCCCATTGTCGCATCAGTCTGACTAAATCCATGTCCTTTCGGACTAGAAGTTGTATTAAAGAATTCACTTACCCATTCCGAGCGTGAAAGTGAACGACGATTAGGATCGGCAGCAAGTACCTGCGGTGGCTGAGCAAAATCTTTGACCGGCCCGACACCGATAATATCGCCGTAAGGCGTGCTGCCGTTGATTGCGCCGATATAAGCCCCCCGGCTATCCGCGCCGCGAGGATCAACGAATGGATTGCCCAGGTTAAGAATATCTTTACCGATAAGCGTTTGACGAAGATAATCGTTTGGTGGCAGGTAGCCCATCCAGAAATGATCGTGGTTGCCGCGGGTCTGATACCAGGGAATCGCTTTATTCAGACCTGCCGCCTGGTAAGGTTTTTGATAATCAATGGTATCGGCTCCGGCGTGATTGCCGGAACTTGGGGTGATGGCCTTGCCATCCAGGACATCGATATACCATCTAAGTTCGTTATATTGAGTGCTGTTGCAAGTATCGCCCAGCGAGATGCCGAAATCAAACGGAGATTTTTTGTGCATGGCGTTTACCGTTTGGACAGCTGCATCCAGGACTTGTGTCGTATATAGCATAACTCCTGAATAGCCCGAAGAAGTGCCGCCCTTGTAGCCATAAAGAATCGCCTGAGCCGGAGATTCTTTGTCCGAGATATGGATATCAGATATAGTGAAAAATTTTAATAATTTTGTCGACTTAGTCGCGGATTTACCGCTATAATCAGTCGCCATAATGTCGAGACGCTTAATATAAGGAAGACCCTTGCCATAATGCCAGTTGCCATAGCCATAATCTTTGTACTTAGCTATTTCATAAGGATAGATTTGTGGCGTACTAGCCGGCAAAGTGTCCGGTGTGACTGTTCGTTGATTTGTCGTAATAATATCATCCGCAATCGGGTATGTGGCTGCAGTGTTTGCATCATCAGCGTATACACAGAAAGTCAAACCCACCAATAGGGTAATTACCGATAGAATAGTTTTAACCAAATTCATTTCGTAACCTCCCGTTAAATATAATAACATTGTACCCTTATTCATAAATAAACACAATATTTTCAGAAATTCATCATGACGCTTACGGCGCTTAAGCGCAAACGCAAAAAATCCCGCTCCGGTTCATCACCGCGCGGGATTTTTTTATGGTTTCAGTCCATTACTGTTTAATCCTGTTCACTAATTCCAAAAGTTGCTGACAGCAAACGGCTGACACTAACCGATTGCGTCATTACCGGACTCACCGGTGCGAATCCGATAACATTGCTCGATTGGCAGCACGAAAATTTTACCGTCGCCGATGTTATTGGTTCGCGCACCTTGAATTATCGCATCGACAGCCTTCTTGACAAAACTTTCATTGACCGCAATTTCAAAGCGCACCTTGCTCAGCAAATTCACCTCGACAACTATGCCGCGATGGCTTTCTACATAGCCCGGCTGCTCACCACAACCTTTAACATTCGACACCGTCATTTTATGGATATCCACAGCAAGCAGGGCTTGCCGCACTGCATCTGCGGCTTCCGGCCGCACAACAGCAATTACCATTTTCACAATCATTCACCTCGACGAGTTAATTATAATCTCTTTAGCGTGAAAATCAATCACATTATGTTTATTCTGTCACTAAATCACGATAAGCATCTTCACCGTGTACGGAGATATCCAATCCCATAATTTCATCGTTTGCCGATACCCGCAACGCTGTAACCCGCGCAATTAATTTTAGCGCACCAAAGGTTACAACACCGGACAAAGCCAAAGTAACCACAACAGACAATAACTGCACGCCCAATTGATGCAGCCCCCCACCGAGAAATAATCCGCTGTGCTTAACTGCCGAGTTTATCGCGGGATCGCAAAACAATCCGGTCGCCATCGCGCCCCAGATTCCGCCGATACCGTGGCAACCAAAGGCATCCAACGAATCATCATACCCCAATCGAACTTTCAGAAAACTGATGCCAAAATAACAAAGCGGTGCGGTTATCAAGCCGATTGCTATCGCAGACGCTACGCTGACAAATCCGGCTGCCGGCGTTATCGCAACCAAGCCGACTATCGCGCCTGTAGATGCGCCGAGCAAAGTGGGTTTTTTGTTATGGATCCACTCCACTGCTAACCAGGACAGCATTGCCGCAGCCGCCGAAACATTAGTGGTAATAAACGCAATCACCGCCAGGCTGCTCGTGGACAACCCTAAAGCACTGCCGGCATTAAAACCAAACCAACCGAACCACAGCATCGCCGCACCAAGCATTATAAACGGCGTATTATGCGGAAACATCGGAATGAGTTTGTAGTCTTTGCGTTTACCAATTACCAGCACCGCGACGAGTCCCGCAACACCGGAACTGACATGAACGACAGTGCCGCCGGCAAAGTCCAGCGCTCCCATTTCCATCAGCCAGCCACCTGCTCCCCATACCCAATGCGCCAGCGGATCGTAAACCAAAGTTGTCCAGATAAGCGCGAACGCCATATATACCGGAAACCGGAACCGTTCAACAAACGCTCCGGTGATAATCGCCGGTGTGATTATCGCAAACATCAGTTGATACATCGCAAACAATCCCTGCGGTATCGTCGCCGCGTACGCGCACGGCGCGCCGCCGACGCCGGAAAACCCCAGATACTCTAACCCGCCAATCAATCCGCCAAAAGCATCCGCACCGAATGCCAGACTATAGCCGAACAATACCCACTGTATCGTAACCAGTCCGATCAACACAAAAGAACAGAGCATGGTGTTAAGTACATTCTTCTTGCGTACCATCCCGCCGTAGAACAGCGCCAACCCCGGTGTCATCAAAAAAACTAATCCGGTCGCCACAAACATAAAAGCCGTATCGCCGGTGTTAATCGCAGCAGCATCGCCGGCAGTACTCGCCGAAGCTAACCCGGGAATTAATAGTTCGGCAACAACCAAACTGCATAACGCGAGAAATTTTCGTTTCATCCAAGTCCTCCGTAATAAAAATAGTAAATGCCCCAGCCGTCAGTCTGCCCATGAATGGACAGGACTTTCCGCTGGGGCATTTTATACCCACGGTGTAAATCACTATAAATGATTTAGTGCAACTCGGTCCAGCATCGGCACACCGACCGGAACCCTATACACTCTCCCATAGAATTACTATAGCCTGGATTTTACTATGTCAACTTACATTATGTCAAGGCTTTAAAATACGCAAACGCAAAAAATCCCGCTCCGGTTCATCACCGCGCGGGATTTTTTATGGTTTCAGTCCATTACTGTTTAATCCTGTTCACTAATTCCAAAAGCTGCTGACAGCAAATTTCCGGCTTGTCTTGCATGATGTAATGTCCGCAATCAACAACAACCAACTTGCTGTTTGATGTTTGCGAGGCTAATGCCTGTTGACGTTGATGCCAGTTAGGAATTATTGAATTTGATGCGGATGCTTCCAATACAATAATCGGGATAGCCGGACTTATTGGCGGCAAACTGTTTATCTGCTCCATAGAAACGGGATAACCCAAAGCCTGGTAAGCAGTATCAGCAACCGAACTATCGTTCTTATACATCCATTTTGACGAATGTGCTTTGGCAAGTTCAATCTGCTTTGAGTAAAAATTCACGAAACTTTTTGGATCACTAACGGTTACATCCATATATAATACCCCGGCAACCAATCCCGGATATTTACGGACAAAATATTGCGCGAACACTCCGCCGTAAGAATGTGCAACAATTATATAGGGCGGCTTGACGTTGCGTTGTTTCAACACCTGCAACAGATTATTAACCGTATATTCGGCTGTTATCGGGCTAGTGGCGGAGATACGATAATCCGGGCTGCTGTTGCCAATCCCCGGTCTGGCGTATACAAAAACCGCGCCCAATGTCCGGGCATAATTAAATAACGAGATTTGTTTGTCAGTCGTAACTTGCCACTCGTCAATATCACAACCACCACCGTTTTCAAAAATAATCGTGCCTTTGAACGCGCTTTGGTTGTTTGGATAGTATTCAGAGTAAATATTTGTTTCGGGGGCGATTTGCGTATATGCGCCCGGCGCACTATCAGCAAAACAGGTAGTCACCGCACTCAACAAAACCATGACGCCGATTAGCAATGTTTTTTTCATTTCTTCGCGCTCCAATTACTATTTCAATACAAACTCCGCGCCAGGACTGCCGATGAAATCGATATAGCTGCCTTTGGCAACAGTAACCGGTTTCACGCCGTTCATCAGACTGTCATAAACTACTTTCATATCAGGAGAGAGTATTACGATTCGCGAGTGAGTCGAAACAGCACAATCAAGAATGAACTCTTTATCGGCAATCCGCCATTCATTGTAACCGTCTTTGTCTATTCTGATTTTTTCCAACAGTTTCAGTACTGCAGTGTCTTTTCCGTCCGAGAACAAGCTGGCGAATTTCTTGAGCCATTGTTTGCCGTTACTTTCATGAACTGATAACTCTATGGTGTTTTCCGCATACGCCAGTCCGGATGTCGCCGTTTTTTCGCTGGTCTGCCAGCATACGGTATTCAAAACCATTGCTCCACCATAAATTGTATAGTTACTATCCACCATAAAATAGCCCGGCATAGTTTTTAGCGACCGGGTTTTCAAGAAGGTATAGCAAGTAAAATCACTATACGCAAGATTCCGTCTCAGCCATAATTTGTCGGCAAATCTTGCTGTGTCAAATCGGTTTCCGTCTGACGATATCTTTTGATAAACAAGCGAGTGCAGAAAATAATCGTTTTCAACAGTCAAAAATTCCCCCAAACTGTTTTCACCAAAACCAAGTTTTGACGAACCACCATGAATGAACCCGTCCGTTTTATATTTGAGCGAATCCGGCAATGCGAAACTGCCATCACTCTGTATAGCCGATATGTTGACAACATCGTGTTCCCGGTCGAAATTAATTTTCAGCACATATCCATAGAGTATATACGTTCCTTCATACTGGTAAGCACTCTCGGGAATAGACGCATCGGCTAATTCCGCTGGCGGTTTAGTCGCTGCCGCTGGTTTAAGATAGCCTTTATCTTCGAGTAATGCCTGCATTATTTTGGCATTTATAGCTTCGACATCGACCGGGCCGCAGATACAGACCGCCACAATTAATCCTTCTTTCGGCGCAACATAAAGCTCGGACGCAGTAGCACCATTTTTGGCCAGAACGGTTATTCCCTGGTCAGCAAACTTATTGACCGCCACCGAATCCCATCCCAAACCATATTTCATGATTACCGCACCAGCCAGTGGCGGAGTGGTTAGCGGCCCATATTGGGGTCGCGTATATTCCCCAAGTGATTTGTCGTTGAGTATTTTTCCGGACCACACCGCCTGTGCGTAGCGGCACAAGTCCAGCGCGTTAGACGAAACCCCGGCACCGCCCAAAGAACTGCCATACGCAACTGGAAAAGCGTGTCCGTCTGTTTTGTCATAACTAACCGCAATATTTTTGTTACCATTTTTGAAGTTACAACTGGTATTGATCATCCCGGCCTTGCTGAATACTCGTTTACTCAGAAAATCGGCATAGCTCATACCAGCGGTCTTCTCAACTACTGCTTGCGCTAATGTAAAACCATCAGTGCAATATTCGCTAACTGCTCCGGGCGGAGATTTCAACCCGCTCTCAGCCAGTTCGCCCAACACTTGGCTGACGTAATCAGGGTTCTTCACGCTGGCGCATTCGTTAACCCAACTAAAGCCCGGCATTCCGGAGGCGCTGTTGAGCAGCATCCGCACAGTAATTTGCTTGTAGCGTTGGTCAGCCATTTTAAACTCGGGCAGATAGGTTGTGACCGGCTTGTCCAAGTCCAGCTTACCGTCTTCGCATAACAATAAAATTGCCGCAGCCGCAAAGATCTTGCTGACCGAGTTCACATTGAATTGAGTATCGGTGTTCGCCGGGATATTATGCTTTCCGTCAACCAAGCCAAACGCTTCTGAATAAACTATTTTGTCGCCATCCATGATTGCTACAGTTGCCGACGCGGCACGGGACTCAATAGCTTTGGTTAACTCATCCCGCGCAATTTCAATCGCCCGGTCATATTGTGTCGCCGCAAGCACCGTTGCCGACAACCCCGTCAGCAACACAATCAGTGCCAGACATAAAACTAATGTGCGTTTCATGAAATAATAGCTCCTTTTTACCTACAACACCGCTGCTTTCGCTTTATCAACTTCACTTATAGCCTTCGGAACACCGTTTTCATCAATAGCTACGTAAACAAATTCAGCTTCTGTAACAAACAATTGTTCATTAGTTGTAAATAAATCGGTTGCCCAAACATTCACCAAAAAAGCCATTGAAGTTCTGCCTATTCGTTTTAACTTGCAAAATACACTTATAATCGAACCGACTTGCACCGGATGCCAAAACCGCATACTATTAACTGCAACAGTCGTAAAATGAGCTTTAGTCACATTCGAACAGGCTATGCCGCCAGCTAAATCCATTTGCGACATTAACCAGCCGCCAAAAACATCTCCCTGACCATTAGTGTTCGCTGGCATGGCAATGGTTCTTAGTGCCAATTCGCCGAGAGGTTCTTTCAAAATTTTCAACTTTTCTTTGGTCATATTTCACCTCGACAACTTCTTTTATTATTACATTCGCCATAACTAACTATTATCCTGCACAGCACCAAAACAAAAAGCAGCGACCGCCAAAAGCGTCGCTGCCAAATTAATATTTCATCACAGACACAAAAAATCCCGCCAACACACATTTCTGCGCATCGCGGGTTCCTGTCCTGCGGGGTTATCTTGGCAGAAGCTTGCGCTTCACCAAGATACGCTCCGAGGTCTTGATGTATCCTCAGTGTCTACACAAACCGTTGTTAGTTTGTGTTCCGTTGTCACCGCCGGACGCTTATCTCTCGGTCGGTTCTACTCATCTACTGCTTTCTTTGCTCGCTTCATAGATGGTCGCGGGACTTTCGTTGC
>Ga0172379_10000307_pt1 | contig 130414 bp, 120 predicted proteins | sample GrowelOW334metaG_FD_119756 | JGI IMG/M metagenome (GOLD analysis project Ga0172379, IMG submission 119756) | Groundwater microbial communities from an aquifer near a municipal landfill in Southern Ontario, Canada - Groundwater well OW334 metaG | ecosystem: Environmental > Aquatic > Deep... | reverse complement strand
GCGATTGTCCGCCGTTGCCGCGCAGACTGAAGACGACGCGGCACGGCTGACGAAATTGGGCGCAAGGAATATGTCGGTGATGGGTAACCTCAAGTTCGATATCGAGGCGCCGCCGGCGATGCTGACATTGGGCCGATGGTTGCGGATGCAGTTCGGCGCGGAGCGCAAAGTATTCCTCGCTGCCAGCACTCGCGAGGGTGAGGAAGCGCTGCTGCTCGATGCGTTGCCGACAGCGGATTGGTTGCTGGTGATCGTGCCTCGCCATCCGCAGCGTTTCGCCGAAGTCGTCGCGATGCTCGAACAACGCGGCATCGCGTACCAGCGGCGATCGGAGGATCGCGCGGTCGAGCCGTCGGTGCGGGTGGTGCTGGGCGACAGCATGGGGGAGATGTTCGCCTATTACGCCGCCGCGGACCTGGCCTTCGTCGGTGGCAGTTTGCTGCCCTATGGCGGGCAGAATTTGATCGAGGCTTGTGCGGTTGGCACCCCGGTGCTGGTCGGCCCGCATACCTATAATTTTGCCGAGGCGACCCGTCTCGCGGTGGCCGCGGGGGCGGCACGCCAGCTTCAGGATATCGACCGTCTGGTTGCGGAAGCGCAGCGTTTGCTGATGGATGAGGATGCGTTGTCGGCGATGCGTCAGGGTTGCGCCGGATTCGTCGCGGCCAATCGCGGCGCGACCGATGCCGCGTTGCAGTTGATAGATTTATTCCTGTCGGATAAGCCGGAAATTTCCCTGTCTTCCTCGGCGGGAACCGGAATGCCCCGCTGATTCTTCGATTCCCTTAGCCTTTTTGCACCTGCAGGCTGACCTCCAGCGCCTTCCATAGACCGGTCTCCTCCTGCAGCGCGGTTCCGGTCAATGGGTTTTGCGCGAGCCAGTCAGCGGCCATCGAGAGATGGAACTTGGTTCCGCTGAAACGGCCGCGCATCGCAGGCAAGGGAGCATCGCTGCGGCTGCGGCGGAACAGCACGGCCAGACGCAGGCTCATCGCCAACACCATATCTTCGGTATCGAGTAGCTGCCCCAGCAATTTCTCCAGGCTGCCGCGCTGCGCCAGCGCCAGCAGGCTCAGGCGCGCCTGTTCCTTCTTCGAGAAGCCGGGCATGTCGGCGTTCTTAAGGATATAGGCAGTGTGCTTGTGGTAGCCGCTGTGCGCGACGCTGATGCCGATCTCGTGCAGACTGGCGGCCCAGGACAGCATCTGCTGAGCCGTTTCGCCGAACTCTTCGCCGAGGAACTGGCGGGCCAACTCTTCGGCGATTGTCGCCACGCGCGCAGCTTGTCTGGCGTCCACCCGGTAGCGAAGCATGAATTGCCGTACCGTGACGTCGCGCATATCGTTGTGATGGAAACGCCCCCACAGATCGTAGAGCACGCCCTCGCGCAACGCGGTGGGAGCGAACTGTATGCGTTCGATCTCCAGTTCGCAGAATGCGGCGTACATGATCGCGAAACCGCCGGCCAGCGCCGGCGTGCGATCCGGGCGCAATCCCTGCAGGTTCAGGTTCTGTACGTCGCCGACCTTGAGCATATGCGTGCGCAGCAGTTCCAGTCCCTCGCGGGTGATGCCGCCGTTGCTGTAGCCGTTCAGTTCCAGTATTTCGGTGAGCGCCTTGGCGGTGCCCGAGGAGCCGAAGGCCTGCTGCCACTGGCCGCGGTATTCGCCGACGATGGCCTGCAACTCGTTGCGCGCCGCCAGTTCGGCCTGCTTCAGATTCTGTTTGGCGATCTTGCCGTCCGGAAAGAAACGCTTGCTGAAGCTGACGCAGCCCATGTACAGGCTCTCCAGTTTCAGCGGCGTGAGGCCGTTGCCGATGATGAACTCGGTGGAGCCGCCGCCGATGTCGATCACCAGCCGGTTGTCGTCCGATGGCGGCTGGCCGTGCGCAACACCGATGTAGATCAGGCGCGCCTCCTCGCGTCCGGCGATGACTTCGATCGGGAAGCCCAGCACATGTTCGGCCTGCGGGATGAAATCGGCGGCATTCTTCGCGACGCGCAACGAATTGGTGCCGACGACGCGCACCGCCTCGGGAGGCAGGCCGCGCAGCCGTTCGGCGAAGCGGCCCAGCGTGTCCAGCGCGCGCTGCTGTGCTTCGGCATCCAGATATTTTTCGGGGGTGAGGCCTGCGGCGAGGCGCACCGGTTCGCGCAGCCCGTCCAGCATGTACAACTGGTCGCCCTCCGCGCGCGCGATTTGCAGCCGGAAACTGTTCGACCCGAGGTCGATTGCGGCGAGGATGGGCTGGTGCTGCACTTCTTGGGTTATTTCTGGACTTCGCGCTCGATCTCGTCCACGGTGACATGGCGCACGTCGCGGCCCTTGACCATGTAAATCACGTATTCGGACATGTTCTTGGCGTGGTCGCCGATACGCTCGATCGCCTTGGCGACGAACAGGATCTCCAGCGAAGTCGAGATCGTGCGCGGGTCTTCCATCATGAAGGTAATCAGGTAGCGCATGATCGCCCGGAACTCTTCGTCCACCTGATCGTCCTGACGCACCACCTGGGCGGCCATCGCCACGTCCAGGCGTGCGAACGCGTCCAGAGACTTGCGCAGCATTTCGACGGCGATTTCCGCGGCATGGCTGATCTCGTGGTAACGCGGCAGCGCGAGGCCGTGTTTCTGCGACAGCAGCTTGGCCATGCGCGCGATCTTCTCGGCCTCGTCGCCGATGCGTTCCAGGTCGGTGATGGTCTTGACCACGGTCATGATCAGGCGCAAGTCGCCCGCGGTCGGCTGGCGGCGCGCGATCACATGGCTGCATGCCTCGTCGATCTTGACTTCCATCGCGTTGACGCGGTGGTCGTCCTCGATCACTCGGGTCATCAGCGCGACGTCGCCGGACAGCAACGATTCGACGGCGCTCTTGATCTGGCTTTCGACCAGACCGCCCATCTGCAGCACGTTGGCGCGGATGGCTTCCAGTTCGGCGTCGAACTGGCGGGAGATGTGTTCGTGGCTAGGCATGTGGTGCTCCTGAATAGTGACCGGCTAGTGTAAGCGGCGAATGTGAACGGCAGATGACAGCCGTATCGCCCTCTCCTTAATCCTCTCCCGCTTGCGGGAGAGGAGGCAATCGTCCCTTCCTTGCAGGAAGGAGTAAATTTTTTATAACGTCATCGTTTTCACGCCTTCCGGCGTGCCGAGCAGCAGCACGTCGGCCGCACGGCGGGCGAACAGGCCGTTGGTTACGACGCCGGCGATGTGGTCCAGCGCGGTTTCCAGTTCCACCGGATTCATGATTTGCAGATTATGCACATCGAGGATCAGGTTGCCGTTGTCGGTGGTGAAGCCTTCGCGCAGCTTCGGTTGGCCGCCCAGCGCCACCAATTGGCGCGCGACCGAACTGCGCGCCATCGGAATCACCTCGATCGGCAGCGGAAACTTGCCCAGCACGTCGACCAGCTTGCTGGAATCGCATACGCAGATGAATTTCTTGCTGGCCGCCGCGACGATCTTCTCGCGCGTCAGCGCGCCGCCGCCGCCCTTGATCATGTGCATGTGGCGCGTGATTTCGTCCGCGCCGTCCACGTATACCGGCAGGTCGCCCGCGTCGTTCAGCGACAGCACCTCGATACCGTGGCCCTGCAAACGCTTCGCCGAGGCCTCGGAGCTGGCGACCGCGCCGCGGATCTTGTGTTTGATCTTGGCCAGTTCGTCGATGAAGAAGTTGGCGGTGGAGCCGGTGCCCACGCCGACGATGCAATCGACGGGCACATACTCGATGGCGGCCTTGGCTACCGCGCGCTTCAAATCGTCTTGACTCAACATGTCGTGTTTCTCTCTCTGATAAGTATATGTATGGTTGTGTCCGTGATTATTGCAGGAATTGAGGTGCAGGGGAACAGGCGTGGCCGCGCGGGGTCGGTGGTAAGATGCGCAAAAAGCAACATAGTCAATGGGAGGATCACTATGCAAGTCCGCACGGTTGCAACCACACCCTTTACCGACCAGAAACCCGGCACATCGGGTTTGCGCAAGCGCGTGCCGGCGTTCAAACAGCCGCACTATCTGGAGAACTTCGTCCAGTCCATCTTCGATACCATCAAGGCACCGGCCGGCGCGACACTGGTGTTGGGCGGCGACGGCCGCTACTACAATCGCGAGGCGATCCAGGTCATCCTGAAGATGGCCGCAGCCAACGGCTTCGGGCGCGTGCTGGTGGGTAAGGGCGGCATCCTGTCCACGCCCGCGGCCTCCTGCGTGATCCGCAAATACCAGACCCACGGCGGCATCATCCTGTCGGCCAGCCACAATCCCGGCGGGCCGGACGGCGACTTCGGCATCAAGTACAACGGCGGCAACGGCGGTCCTGCGACCGAAGGCGTCACCGAGGCGATCTTCGCCCGAAGCAAGGCTCTCGCCGAATACCGCACCCTCGATGTCGCCGATGTGGCGCTGGACGAACTGGGCGAAACTGCATTGGGGCAGATGACCGTGCAGGTGATCGACCCGGTTGCCGACTATGCCGAGCTGATGGAATCGCTGTTCGATTTCGATGCGATCCGCTCTTTATTGAGCGGAGGATTCAGAATCAAGTTCGACGCGATGCACGCAGTCACCGGCCCGTACGCCCGCGAGATCCTGGTCAACCGCCTCGGCGCACCCGCCGACAGCGTGATGAACGCCGTGCCGCTGCCGGACTTCGGCAACGGCCATCCCGATCCCAACCTGACCTACGCGCACGAACTGGTCGAGATCGTCTACGGCAAGGATGCGCCGGACTTCGGCGCAGCCTCGGACGGCGACGGCGACCGCAACATGATTCTGGGTCGCGGCTTCTTCGTTAACCCTTCCGACAGCCTCGCGCTGATCGCCGCGAACGCAAAACTGGCACCCGGCTATAGGCAGGGCCTCGCGGGCATCGCCCGCTCGATGCCGACCAGCGAGGCCGCCGACCGCGTCGCTGAGGCGCTGGGTATCCCCTGTTACGAGACGCCGACCGGCTGGAAATTTTTCGGCAACCTGATGGACGCCGGCAAGGTCACGCTGTGCGGCGAAGAAAGCTTCGGCACCGGCTCCGACCATGTGCGCGAGAAAGACGGCCTGTGGGCGGTGCTGTTCTGGCTGAACATCCTCGCGGCGCGCCGCCAATCGGTCGAAGCCATCGTGCGCGAACACTGGGCAAAATATGGCCGTAACTTCTACTCGCGCCACGACTACGAAGGCATCCCGACCGACGCCGCCAACGGCGTGATGAAACTGCTGAAAGACAGCTTCGCCTCGCTGACCGGCGCGCAATTCGGCCACCTGCAAGTGAAGCTGTGCGACGACTTCGGCTACACCGACCCGGTGGACGGCAGCGTCAGCACCGGGCAGGGTGTGCGCATCCTGTTCGTCGACGGCTCGCGCATCGTGTTCCGCCTGTCCGGCACCGGCACCGAGGGCGCGACGCTGCGCATCTATCTGGAGAGCTACGAGCCGGATGTCGGCAAACACCACCTCGATGCGCAGGAAGCGCTTGCGACGCTGATCGGCATCGCGCTGCAGGTCTCGGAGCTGAAGCAGCGCATAGGGCGAGACAAGCCGACGGTGATCACCTGAGTTAGGGGCGCAGTCGCTGTAGGTCGGGTTAGCGTAGCGTAACCCGACATCAACGGCAAAACTAAAATCAAAACCGTCGGGGGTTGCCCGACAGCAAGTTACGTTCCTTTGCGTCGCCAAAGGAACGTAACCAAAGGAAAGGCGACCCCGGTTTGCCGCCCGCTTCGCGGGTTCCCTCGATCAGTCACAAACGAGCGGGGCTGCGCAACTCGCACGATCCGCTGCGCGGCCACGTGCTCAAACAGTGCTCGCCCAACCCCACCGCTCGCTCGCGCCTGATCGAGGCGGCGCACAGGGGAAATGAAAGGCGGCGTTGTGTGCGCTGTGCGCACATCTCGTTTATTGATTGCCAGCGCAGCACCAGCTGCGCTGGCAATGTCGAAGTTCACGGCCGAAAAATATATAGGCCTTTTTTCTGCTTGCGACGGGAAATTGAGGCGGGATAGGATGCGAGGCCCTATTCAGGGGATGAAATGAAATTGATGCTGTCCCCTTTAGCCCACATTCGTTATGTTCGGTAAATGATATGGAAGACTATTTTGTTCTTGTATTTGTCCTGCTATTTCTTGCTTGGTTCATATTTCTAATGTTCACAAAAAAAGGCAAAGGACTGTTTTTTGGTGGGAATATTGTTGAAACGATAGGGGATAAAGTAGGTTCGAAGAGAGGCATAGTTAATGCGAATGTGAAAGTACATGTTATAGAAACAAACCTTCCCATACCGAATAAATACCAAGTAGGTCTTGAATTAAGCCAATCTTCAGTAGCTAGCTATCAAATGATGCCTGTGACTCTTAGTATCAATGAGGCGAAAGTCCTAATTAATATGCTTAACGAGGCTGTTAATTATGAAAATCGAACATAACAAGTTGCTTAAGGGCGGGATGCGTTAGCCCGCGTAGGGCGCAATAACCAACGGGCATTGCGCCGGAGTGATGGGGGGAACTCGATTTATTCTGCGAGTTGCCTTCGGTGTTATCAGCGCAGCAACGCTGCGCTGATAACCAAAAACAAGTCGTGCGCATAGCGCACACAAAGCCGCTTTTCAATTCCCCTGTGCGCCGCCGAGAAGCGCAGGCTGGGCAGGGGAAGTCGGCGAGGACTGTTTGAGCGCGAAGCGCGAGTTCCGCAGCCGCCTGACCAGTCGAGCATCGCAGGGAACCCGCGCAGCGGGCGGCAAACCGGGGTCGCCTTTGCTTTGGTTGCTTTCATTTGGCGACGCAAATGAAAGTAACTTGCTGTCGGGCAACCCCCGACGGTTTTGGTGTTAACGCCCAGTTAGTCGGGTTACGCTGCGCTAACCCGACCTACGGTTGCTATAATCCACGCACCTTTTCCGCGCCGCCCAGGCGCGGTTTCATCTTCTGAAGGAGCCATCATGTCGAACAAGACCATCATCCAGACTCCCGACGCGCCCGCCGCGATCGGCACTTATTCCCAGGCGGTGCGCGTAGATCACACCGTCTATCTGTCCGGTCAGATCGGACTCGACCCATCCAGCATGCAGATGGTCGAGGGTATCGAGGCGCAGATCCATCGCGTGTTCCAGAACCTGCGCGCGGTCACCATCGCCGCGGGCGGCAGCATGGACGACGTCGTGAAGCTGAACATTTTCCTGACCGACCTCGGCAACTTCGCCAAGGTCAACGAGATTATGGCGACCTATTTTCATCAGCCCTACCCGGCGCGCGCCGCCGTTGGCGTCGCCTCGCTGCCGCGCGGCGCGCTGGTCGAGGCCGACGGCGTGATGTATCTGCAGGACCAGTAGGGGCGCGATTCATCGCGCCCTCTTCGATACGGGAACAAATCCGGGCGCGATGAATCGCGCCCCTACAATGCCGATGTCGTGAAGACCGCTCCCGCCAAAATCCCGCCCGCCACGCTGGCCAAACTCGCCAAGCTGGGCATTCATCACCGTTCCGACCTGCTGCTGCACCTGCCGCTGCGCTACGAGGACGAGACCCATCTCGCGCCCATCGCGACCGTGCAGCCCGGCGAGACGGTGCAGGTGCAGGGTGTGATCACCCACAGCGAGGTGACTTTCCGCCCGCGCCGCACGCTGGTGTGCCGCCTGCAGGAGGGCGACGACGAGCTGTACTTGCGCTTCCTGAATTTCTATCCCAGCCAGCAGAAACAGCTGGCCGTCGGCAAACAGATACGCGCCGTCGGCGAGGCGCGCATGGGTTACTTCGGGCTGGAGATGGTGCACCCGAAATGCCGGGCGGTGGACGACGACACGCCGTTGAATACCAGTCTCTCGCCGGTGTATCCGACCACCGCGGGGCTGTCGCAGATCGTGTTGCGCAAGCTGATCGGCAACGCGCTGGAAGTGCTGCCGCTGTCCGACACGTTGCCCGAGAGGGTGCGCGAGAGTCTGGGGCTGGCGGACTTCGCCGATAGCCTGCACCTGCTGCACAACCCCACGCCGGACATTTCCGCGAGCACGCTGGAAGACCGCAGCCACGCCGCATGGCAGCGCATCAAGTTCGACGAGTTGCTCGCGCAGCAGTTGTCGATGCGAGTGCATCACCGCGAACGCAACAAACGCATTTCACCCGCGCTCGCGCCGCAGCACCGGCTGACCGGCGCGCTGCTGGTGAAGTTGCCGTTCGCACTGACCGGCGCGCAGCGAAAGGTGTATGCCGAGATCAGTCGCGACCTCGCGCAGCCGCATCCGATGCAACGCCTGCTGCTCGGCGATGTCGGCAGCGGCAAGACCATCATCGCCGCGCTCGCCGCATTGCAGGCGATAGAGAGCGGCTACCAGGTCGCGTTGATGGCGCCGACCGAGATCCTCGCCGAACAGCATTACCTCAAGCTGCGCGAGTGGCTGGAGCCGCTGGGCGTCAGTCCGGTGTGGCTGTCCGGCAGCCTGAAGAAGAAAGAGAAAACCGCTGCTGCGGAACGCATCGCCAGCGGCGACACGATGCTCGCGATAGGCACGCATGCCTTGTTCCAGCAGAGCGTCGAGTTCCCCAGGCTCGGCCTCGCCATCGTCGACGAGCAGCACAAGTTCGGCGTGCAGCAGCGGCTGGCGTTGCGCAACAAGGGTAAATCAGCCGTAGGTCGGGCTTCAGCCCGACATGCCGATGCCGATTCTGTCGAGACAGTCGGGCTGAAGCCCGACCTACAAGCTGGCCTGCAAATAAGTGAGCCCCACCAGCTGATGATGAGCGCGACGCCCATCCCGCGCACGCTGGCGATGAGCTACTACGCCGATCTCGACGTATCGGTGATCGACGAATTGCCGCCAGGACGCACGCCGGTGGTCACCAAACTGGTCAGCGATGGACGCCGCGACGAGGTGTTCGAGCGCGTGCGCGCCGCTTGCATGAAGGGACAGCAGGCTTACTGGGTGTGTCCGCTGATCGACGAATCCGAGGCGCTGCAATTGCAGACGGCCATCGAGACCCATCAACTGCTCACGGAAGCCTTCCCCGAACTGCGCGTCGGCCTCGCGCACGGCAGGCTCCCTTCGACGGAAAAGGCGGGAATCATGGCCGCGTTCAAGGCGGGCGAGCTGCAACTGCTGGTCGCGACTACGGTGATCGAGGTCGGTGTCGATGTGCCGAACGCCAGCCTGATGGTGATAGACCACGCCGAGCGCATGGGGTTGGCGCAGCTGCACCAGCTGCGCGGGCGCGTCGGGCGCGGTGCGGCCGAGAGCATGTGCGTGCTGCTGTTCCAGTCGGAGAAGCTGTCCGAACTGGCGCGGTCGCGGCTGAAAATTATTTACGAGAGCAACGACGGCTTCGAGATCGCGCAACAGGATTTACAATTGCGTGGCCCGGGCGAGTTGCTGGGCGCACGACAGAGCGGCGTGGCGATGCTGCGCTTCGCCGATCTCAATGAGGACGAAGACCTGCTGGATCAGGCGAGGCTCGTCGCCGACGAGTTGTTGCAGCATCACCCCGAAGCGGCGCATGCACATCTGCAGCGCTGGATGGCTAACAAACACGATTACCTGCATGTCTGACGGCAAAAATAACGACGATTATTGGCACGGCGCGGCGGTCGGATGCGACGCGAAGCTCGCGCCCTGGCTGCGCGACCGCGGCTCGCTGACGCAACGCATCCGCGAACGCTGCGAACTCTTCGCCGTGCGCCCGGTGCGTAGCGGGCTGGCGCGCATCGCGTTCGACGAATCCGCGCTGCTGGGATTAGCACCCCACCGGCTCGCATGGTCGCGCGAGGTGTTCCTGTATGCCGACGGCAAGCCGGTGGTGTTCGCGCACTCGGCCTGTGCTCCGCAGCACCTGCGCGGCGCATGGGGCGCGGTGCGCGGCCTCGGCAGCAGGCCGCTGGGGGAATTGCTGTTTTCGCATCCGCAGGTGGCGCGCAAGCCGCTGCACTACAAGGCGCTGCATGCGCATCATCTGCTGTACCGTAGCGCTGCGACAGTGCTGGGCGATGCGCCGGAGCGCCTGTGGGCACGCCGCTCGCTGTTCACGCTGCACGGCGCGCCGCTGCTGGTGACGGAAGTGTTCTTGCCGGGGATATTGCGGCTGGATCAAACTCGATAAGCCCTTGCATCGTCATTCCGGCGTAGGCCGGAATCCAGTCAGAAAACACTCTGCGAAGCAGACAAGGCCATGATTGCCCCGCTTGCGCGGGAAATTTTAATCATCTGGATACCGGCCTTCGCCGGTATGACGCAGCTTTTGCCATGGCTATCCGGGATAAACACAGGCATCGCGGATGTGTGGAAAACTATTCGTTCAGGAGGCGACATGCAATCGAAACAACACTGGGAAAAAGTCTACGAGACCAAGTCCGCCGATGCGCTGAGCTGGTTCCAGCCGCATGCCGAGTCTTCGCTGGGCTTCATCCATGCGACCGGCGTCGACAAGGACGCGGCGATCGTCGATGTCGGCGGCGGAGCCTCGACGCTGGTGGACGATCTGGTGGCGGAAGGTTATTCGGATATGTCCGTGCTCGACCTGTCCGCCGCCGCGTTGAGCGCGGCGCGCCGGCGGCTGGGTGAGCAGGAAGGCAAGGTGAACTGGATCGAGGCCGACATCACCGAAGTGGAACTACCGGAGAGTCGCTACGACATCTGGCACGACCGCGCGGTGTTCCACTTCCTCACCAGCGTGAAAGACCGTGTAGCCTATGTGCAGACGGTGTTCCGTTCGGTGAAGCCCGGCGGCCATGTGATCGTCGCGACCTTCGCCGAAGATGGGCCGGAGAAATGCAGCGGCCTGCCGGTGATGCGCTACAGCCCGGACGGGTTGCACGACGAGTTCGGCGAGGCGTTCACGCTGCTGCAACACCAGAAGGAAGAACATCGCACGCCGTCCGGTTCGGTGCAGCAGTTCGTCTACTGCTACTGCCGCCGCATCAACTCGTAAATTTTTTCTCGCTCGCCAGCAGCGCGTCGAACTCTGCCGCCGGCATCGGCTTTGCATACAGATAGCCTTGCGCGGAATCGCAGCCGGCGGCGATCAGCATGTCGCGTTGCTCGACAGTCTCCACGCCTTCCGCGATCACTTTCAAACCCAGCTTGTGCGCCATCATGATGATGGCTTCGGACAACGCAAGGTCGTTCGGGTCGGTGGCGAGGTCGCGCACGAAGGAGCGGTCGATCTTGAGATAGTCGATGTCGAATTTTTTCAGGTAAGCCAGCGACGAGTAGCCGGTGCCGAAATCGTCTATCGCGACCTGGATGCCGGCATCGCGGAACTTCAGCAGTTTGCCGGTGACGTCGGCGCGTTCGTCCAGCAGCAGTCCCTCGGTGATCTCGATCACCAGACACTCGCCGGGCAGGCCGATCTCGTTCATATAGGCCAGCCAGGATTTGCTGTAATCGTCGATGACGAACTGGCCGGGCGATTTGTTCACGCTGACTTGCGCACAGGAGTAGCCGCGGTCGCGCCAGCGCAGCATCCAGTCGGCGGCTTCGCGGAACACCCAGTCGCCGATCTCGCCGATCAGGCCGACTTCCTCGGCGAGCGGGATGAATTCCATCGGGCTGACCATGGCTTGTTCGGGATGCCGCCAGCGGATCAGCGCCTCGGCCTTGATTATGCTGCCGCTGGAGAGATCGATAATGGGTTGGAAGAACAGCTCAAGTTGCCCCGACGGCAGCGCGTTGCGCAGGTCGCGGATCAGGTGCTGGCGGTGCTGCGCGTGTTCCTGCATCCGGCTGGTGAAGTAGCTGAAACAGTTGCGCCCGTTGCCCTTTGCGACATACATCGCCTGGTCGGCGTTTTTCAGCAGCCCCTCGATTTCGCCCGCATCGTTGGGGTAGAGCGTGATGCCGATGCTGGCGGAGATGTAGACGACTTCGTCGCCGATCTGGAACGGGCGCGCCAGCGCCTCGACGAGGTGTTCCGCCACCTGTTCGCTGCGAGTTGGGTCGTTCAGTTGCGGCAGGATCACGGTGAATTCGTCGCCGCCCAGGCGCGCCACCGTGTCGGAGCCGCGCACGCAAGAACTGATGCGGCGCGCCGCGTCGATCAGCAACAGGTCGCCTACATCGTGCCCCAGCGTGTCGTTCACTTCCTTGAAACGGTCGAGGTCGATGAACAGCAACGCCAGCGATTGCCCGTTGCGCTGGGTCTTGCGCATCTCCTGTTCGAGCCGGTCGCGGAACAACCGGCGGTTGGGCAATCGGGTGATATGGTCGTAGTTGGCCTGGTGCCAGATCAGGTCTTCCGCGCGTTTGCGTTCGATCGCGATGCTGGCGAGATTCGCCGCCTGCTGGATCAGCTCGATGTCGGCCTCGTCCGGCGCACCAGCCAGTTTGCGGTAAATCGCGAACGTGCCCAGCACCTCGCCCTTGCTGGAGCGGATCGGTTCCGACCAGCAGGAAACCAGCCCGGCATCCCGGGTCAGTTCGAGTATTCCGGGATAGGAAGCCCAGTAGGGATGCGAGTGGATGTCCTCGACGATCACGCGCTCGTTGCGGAACGCGGCGGTGCCGCAGGAACCGACCGCATCGCCGATGAGCAGGCCATCGATGGCTTGGTTGTAGGCTTCCGGCAGGCTGGGGGCCGCACCCAGCAGCAGGCGTTTGCCAGTTTCGTCCAGCCGCAGGATGGAGCACTGCATGCCGCTGCGCGATTGCTCCGCGTAGCTGACGATCTGGGCGAGGATGTCGGACATCGCCGCGCCGCTGGCGAGCAGCTCGAAGATGCGGTTGCGCAGCCGTTCCAGTTCGATGTTGTGATGGCGCTCGGAAATGTCGCGGCCGACGCCGATCAGCCCGACCGCTTCGCCGTGCGCGTCGTACAGCGGAGTCTTCACCATCTCCAGCAGGATGCGCCGTCCGTCGGCGGCCGGCGCCCACTCCTCGTTGCGTCGAGGCTTGCCGGAGGCCAGCATCAGCTCGTCCTGCTCGCGGAAGAAGCGTGCCCTGTCTTCCGGCGCGAGGTCGAAGTCGGTCTTGCCGACGATCTCCTGCTCGCTACGGCCGAGCAGCGTCTCGAATGCCTTGTTGCAGCCGAGGAATATGCCGTTTCGGTCCTTGTAGAACACGATGTCGGGGATGACGCTCATCATCACGCTCAATCGCTGGCCCATCGAATCGATCAATTGCGCCTGCGCGATGTCGCGCTCGCGTCGCATCACGTTGATGCGGTCGGCCAGCGCGAACGAGAGCAGCAGCATCTCCAGCGCCGAGCCGATCTGGATGCCGTACAGCGTCAGCAGATTGGTCGGCAGCCAGCCCATATTGCGCGCGCCCATCACCGACACGCCTATCATCAGCAGGCTCCACGCCAGCAGGAAATAACGAGCGCCGGGATGGCCGCGGCGCAGCCCGATGACGCCGCTGCTGATGACCACGACGGGCGTGAGCGCACCCAGCAGCGAAACGCTCATTGCCGACCAGTGGTAGGGTAGCGCCACCGATGCCAGGCCGACCAGCGTGAACATCCAGCCGAGGGCGATCAGTGCACGATCGTGGCGCGGCGCAATCCTCGGCGTGTCGAGGAACACGCGGGTGAACAGTGTGCCGAACAGCCCGGCTGCGGCGAAACCGAACGGCAGTGCCACGTTTCCCCAGCCCGGCCGGTCCGGCCACAGGAACTGGTTGCCCAGGCCGCTCAAGCTTAGCAGCCCGACCGCAAGGCTGGCGACGAAACAGACATAGATCAGATAGGCGCGTTCGCGCAGCGAAAAATACAGCAGCAGGTTGTACGCCATCAGCGCCAGCAGCATGCCGAAGTACAGCGCCAGCACGACATAGCTTTCCTGATTGTGACGCTCGAACGCCTCGGGCTGCCACAGTTGCAGCGGCAGGGTCAGCGTGCCGGAAGATTGGACGCGCAGGTAGAAAGTCTGCTCGCCCGCCGCGAGTTGCACCGGAAACACGAAGTTGCGGTGGGTCACGGGACGCGCGCCGAACGGCATTAGGTCGCCCGCTGCCAGCCTCTGCCAGCCGTTCGCATCGCGGGAATAGAACTCGACCCGGTCGAGCGAGGGAAACGCGACCTCCAGCAGCATCGGCTCGTTTGTGGCGCCGTCGGTATCCAGCCGCAGCCAGTATGCCGAGGAGGAGTAGCCGAAATTGAGCGCGCTGTCTTTGCCGACGCTGCCGGGCGGAACGGCCGGGCGGAATTCGTTGTCGTGTGCGTCGCCCGTCACGTCGGCGATGGCCAGCTTGCCGCCCGGGTCCTCCAGCACCTCGACATGCCCGGACAGCACATAGGACGGCATGGACGGAGCTATCGCCAGCGGCGCAGCCTGTGCGGCCGGGAAGAACAGCAAGGCGGATGCCGTCAGCAGGATGGGAAGGAGAATTCTCATTTCGGGGCGGACTCTACCAGAAACCGCTTGCAAAACAATAACCCGCAGGGATGTCAGTCCTTGCGCAGCACGATGCAGCGGAACCAGCCGCCGGCCAGCATCGGCTCGTCGCTGACCACCCGCAGTTCTGGTGCTTCGCGCAGCAGTTCCTCGAACACCACATCCATGCGCGTGGCGAAGCGGCGCGTCAGCGGCGTGAGCGCGCGGCGCAGCCAGGCGTGCTGGTGCGGGTGCAGGAACTTGTCGAACAGGACGATGGCCCCCCCGGGCTTCAGCACGCGCGCCGCCTCGGCGAGGCACAGCTCGGGTTGCGGCACCACCGCGACGATCAGGTGCAGCACCACATGGTCGAACGACTCATCTGAAAAAGGCAGCGCCATGCTGTCGCCCAGCACGAAATCGACCTCCAGCCCCGTGGCGCGCGGCACCGCGCGGCGCAGCATCCCGGCGCTGAAGTCCAGCGCGGCATAGCGATGCAGCGGCGGCAGGAACGGCAGGTCCAGCCCGGTCCCCGCGCCGCTCACCAGCACGCGCCCCGGCGCATCCGTCGGCAGCGCGCGCAACGAGCGTTTGCGCGCCGCGCGCATCACATGCGAGACGACGAGGTCGTAGAGCGGCGCGAGCAGGTTGTAGCTGAAGCGCAGCGGCGTGTTCTGGCGGTAGGGCAGGTCGGACATGGTCATGGCAGGTGATGGATTCCGGTAATTTTGGCTTGTGCGACCGCTTGCGACAAGGCCTCGACGGCCTGGGTGCGACCGAAGCTCTTGCGCCAGGCCAGCGCGATGCGGCGCGCCGGGGCGGGCTTGGTGAACGGGACGACCTTCAGCAAACGGCTGCGGTAGCGTGCGCTGTTCGCCGAGGCGGGCAGTACGGTGACGCCCAGCCCCGAGGCGACCATGTTGCGTATCGTCTCCAGCGACGTGCCCTGCTGGATGTCCGCGCCCTTGCGGTGCAGCTCGGGGCAGGCCTCTTCCACCTGGTTGCTGAAGCAATGCCCGGAGTCCAGCAGCAGCACCTTTTCTTCCGACAGCTCCTGCGGCCGGATGCTGCGCCGCGACGCCCAGCGGTGCTCGCTGTTCACCACCACCTCGAACGGCTCGTCGTACAGCGGATGGGTGAGGATGCCGCCGTCGCCGAACGGCAGCGCGACGACGATCACGTCCAGCTTGCCGTTGCGCAACAGCGTATCCAGATTGGCCGTGATGTTCTCCTCCACCTCCAGCGGCATCTGCGGCGCGACCTTCTTCAGCGCGGGAATCAGGTCGGGCAGCAGATAAGGCCCGACGCTGTGAATGACGCCGATGCGCAAGGGTGCTACGAGCTGGTTCCGGCCCTGCGCCGCGATCTCGCGGATGCGCTCCGCCTCTTCCAGCACGCGCTGCGCCTGCTCCACGATGGCCGCGCCCACCGGCGTGAGCGCGACCTCGTTCTTGCCGCGCTCGAATATCTTCAGGCCCAGTTCCTCTTCCAGCTTCTGTATCGCCAGCGACAGCGCCGGCTGGCTGATGAAAGACTTTTCCGCCGCGCGGCGGAAGTTGCGTTCCTGCGCCACGGCGACGATGAAGCGTAGTTCGTTGAGCGTCATGAGAATCCCTTTTAAACCGTCATTCCGGCGAAGGCCGGAATCCAGTGCGGTTATTCAATATGCAGTTGGTCTTGTCCTGCTTCGCAGGATTTTTCAGATTGCTGGATTCCGGCATCCGCCGGAATGACGTGCTAGTGATTTGCATAATAAATCACCTGTGTTTGAACAATCAATTGGATTGATGAATCGGCCAAGCCTACATTGCAACCCGTGGACAGCAGCCACATCCAACCGACCGACAGGAGAACGAAATGAAACGACCCGAGATAAAGACCCGCGCAAACCTCGAAGCCGCCCTCGCCGGCGAATCCATGGCGCATACCAAATACCGTTACTTCGCCGCCATCGCCCGCGCCGAAGGCAACGAGGAAGTCGCGCGCATCTTCGAGGAGACCGCAGCACAGGAAGTGCAGCACGCGCTGGGCCATCTCGACCTGCTGTACCCGAAGTCGGAGATGACCACGCAACGCTGTTTGCAGATGGCCATCGAGGGCGAGACCTACGAGTACACCGAGATGTACCCCGGTTTCCTGAAGACCGCGCAGCAGGAAGGCCAGGATGCCGCCGTTTCGGAGATCGCGCAGCAGATCGCCGAATCGCAGGAACACGCCGAGATGTTCAGGGCGACGCTGGAAAAAGCGGCCAAGCGCTTCGCCGCGCTGGCGAAGGTGGAAGAGCGCCATGCCAACCAGTACCGCGCCGCATTGGCGAAAGTTGCAGGCTGATAAGTAGGTCGGGCTTTAACCCGACAGCGGACCGACAAAATACGATTACAAAAGGAGAGCGACATGAAAGTCTGGCAATGTGTGGTGTGCGGTTTCATCTACGACGAGACCAAGGGAATGCCGGAAGACGGCATCAAGGCCGGCACGGCTTGGGCGGACATCCCGGAAGACTGGGCCTGCCCGGATTGCGGCGTGGCCAAGGCGGATTTCGAGATGATCGAGGTTTAAACCAAAGAAGTAGTTCAGCCCGCAGATTACGCAGATTAACGCAGATTTCCATGCACTTATGCTCGATAAGTGCATCACCTAAAAGGTGCCTGATTAACGGGTTAGCTTGTTGTTTAATCTGAGGAAATCTGCGTAATCTGCGGGCAACTGTTTTAGGATAAAAGGAGAGATTCAAATGGCCCCCATCGTCGTACTGGGCAGCGGCCTGGCCGGATATTCGGCGATACGCGAACTGCGCAAGCTGGACCGCGACCTGCCGGTCACGCTGCTGTCGCGCGACGGCGGGGACTACTACTCCAAGCCCATGCTCTCGAATGCGCTGGCGCAGCGCAAGGATGCCGCCGGCTTGGTGCTCGTGCCGGCGGCGGAGATGGCGGAACAGCTCGGCATCGAGCTGCGTGCACATTGCGAGGCGAGTTCCATCGATGCGACGAACAAGTGTTTGCAGACCGCGCAGGGTGAGTTGCGCTACAGCCGACTGTTGCTGGCGCTGGGCGCGGATGCGATCCGCATCCCGTTGCAGGGCGATGCGGCCAACTGTGTGATGTCGGTGAACGATCATGGCGACTACGCGCGTTTCCGCGCTGCGCTGCACGGCAAGAAACGTATCGCCATCATGGGAGGCGGCCTGATCGGCTGCGAGTTCGCCAACGACCTGGCATCGGCTGGGCATGCCGTCAGCGTCATCGACCCCGGCCCGTATCCGCTCGCCAGCCTGATGCCAGAACAGGCCGGTTCGCGGCTGCTCGTCCCGCTGGCCGCACTCGGCGTCGACTGGTATTTCAATACCTCGGTGGGCAGCGTCGATGCGGCGGCATCCGGTTACACGCTCACGCTGGCGAACGGCGTCTCGCTGCACGCCGACCTGGTGCTCTCCGCCGTCGGCCTGCGCCCGCGCATCGCGCTGGCCAGAGAGGCCGGTCTGGCGGCGAATCGCGGCGTCGCGGTGGACGCCCGCCTGCGCAGCAGCGACCCGGACATCTACGCGCTCGGCGACTGCGCCGAGATCGAAGGCAGGGTGCTGCCCTTCGTGCTGCCCATCATGCATGCCGCGCGGGCGCTGGCACGCACGCTGGCCGGCGAGGAGACGCAGGCCGTTTTCCCGGCGATGCCGGTGGTGGTGAAGACGCCCGCCCATCCCGTCGCCGTGCTGCCGGTCGCGCGCGATGCCGCAGGCAGTTGGCAGACGCTGGCCTCCGGCGACGGCATCAAGATGGCCTTCGTCGACGAGGCGGGCCGGATGAGCGGATTCGTGCTGACCGGGCAATATGCCGGGGAACGCAGCGAGATGACGAAGCGGGTGGGCATGTCGCTGGCGGGCTGAGCCTGTCGGGCGATACCATCGCCGTCGCCGGATACAGCAAGGTCGCGGCCCGATGTGGTCGCGGGGTTTTCAATCAATCTTAAGGAGAACGATCATGAGCAAAACCAGTGCAATCAACATCGGCATCCCCGAAAAGGACCGAAAGAAAGTCGCCGACGGCCTGTCGCGCATGCTGGCCGACACCTACACGCTGTATCTCAAGACCCACAACTTCCACTGGAACGTCACCGGCCCGATGTTCCAGACCCTGCACCTGATGTTCATGACCCAGTACACCGAAGCCTGGAACGCCGTGGATCTCGTCGCCGAACGCATCCGCGCGCTGGGCTACCCCGCCCCCGGCAGCTACAAGGAATTCGCCGACCTGACCAGCATCAAGGACAGCAGCGGCAAGGTGAGCGCGAAGGACATGATTAAGCAGCTCGTCGAAGGCCAGGAAGCCGTCGTCCGCACCGCCCGCGCAGTGCTGCCCATCGCCGAAAAGGCCGGCGACCAGCCGACGGTAGACCTGCTCTCCGCCCGCATGGAGGTGCATGAAAAGAATGCGTGGATGTTGCGCAGCCTGCTGGAGGAGTAACCGGAACTGAGGTTACTGCTGCGCTCACACATTCTTTCGGTGAAGACTCATGCGGCGGTTTTTCGCCGCGTGATGTCGGAACCAAAAGAACGCCAAGATGTTGCGCAGCCTGTCGGAAGAGTAACCCTATCATAGGGCGGAAAAGCGCAGCGCCTTCCGCCGTATGAAGAGCAATCGAAACCGCATTCGGCGGATAACGCCTACGGCTCATCCGCCCCTACGCGAACTGCCCATTTTTGATTCAGAAAGCCATGAGTTCCTATTGCCTTTGTGCTCCAAACTTTCTACTGTAATGCTCTCTTAAGGGCTGCCGCTTCTCTAGCCCCTTGTTCTTTCCAAAGCTGCTCAAAGGCTTCGGCTTTCATTTTATTGTTCGCTTCACGCGCGGAATCACAGTTAATAACATTGGCTTTCTCTGAGCACTCCTGTAATTTCTGAGGAACCTCATCCCTGTGAGATAAATAATATTCGGTTGATTTCACCGGCTCACCGCAAGCAGAAAGGCATAAAGAAATTGAAATGCTAGCTGCAATGGCAATGGACTTTTTCATAGCACTTACCTTTTAAATTAAACGAAAATAATTCGCCGGACGCCCACAGATTTCATTCCTTCTGGTTATCCGACCGACCGGAAGTCTCTCTGCTCCCCCTTTTCCCGTCAATAGGCCGATATGCCTATATATTCCGGCCTATTGCTTTCGAACATCCGGCTTCGGCTTACGTACTCTTGCCGCTCCCATGCCGATGACCATAATCTTCTACCGAAGATCGGCATACAGACTGATGCGGTAGTCCGGTAGGAACTTCGTCATGGTTATACTCAGTTTTACTTGAGTGCGTATAACTGCATTTCTTGGCGGAATGGGCGAAATCGCAAACTTCTTCGTTTGGTTGGCGGCTCTGACATCCGCCAGCGTTCAGCGCATTTCTGCGACAATCGCGCCCTATGTCCATAGTCCGCGTCGCCCTCGATATCCCGCTGCCCTCCCTGTTCGATTATTCGACGGAAGAACTAGCCGTACCCGGCCAGCGGGTGATCGTGCCGTTCGGGCGGCGGCAGATGGTCGGGGTGGTTATGGAATGCACTTTGACCTCCGACATGGATGCGGAGCGCATCAAGCCGGTGACGCAGTTGCTGCACGACGGCGCGCCGCTATCGGCGGAGTTGCTCGATCTGTTGCGCTTCTGCAGCGACTACTATCGCCATCCGATCGGGCCGGTGGTGCTGTCCGCGCTGCCGACGCGGTTGCGTTCGGATAAGCCGTTACCGGTGAAGCCGCCGGAGAACTATAGTCTGAGCGTGGCCGGTGCGGCGCTGAACCTCGACGATTTTCCGAAGCGCAAGGTGGTGCAGCGGCGCATCCTCGCGCGGCTCGCGGCGGGGGCGGCGAGCCTGACGCAACTCAAGGGCATCTCGGCGACGGCGGGGGCGCAATTGAAGGCGCTGCTACAGGACGGTTACATCGAACATTGCGACGAAGTCGTCGCGGTCGCGGAGCACAAGCTGGTCGGCGCGCATACGCTGACCGACGAGCAGCAGGACGCGGTGGATGCGGTCGAGCAGGCCAAGGGTTACGCCTGCTTTTTGCTGCACGGCGTCACCGGCAGCGGCAAGACCGAGGTGTATGTGCACCTGATGCACGATGTCTTGGCGCGAGGTGGCGAACAGGTGCTGCTGCTGGTGCCGGAGATCAATCTGACGCCGCAACTGGAGCAGTATTTCCGCAGCCGCTTTCCCGACACGTCGTTTGCCAGCCTGCACAGCGGGCTGTCCGAGGGCGAGCGGTTGCACAACTGGCAGCAGGCGCAATCGGGCGCGGCGCAGATCGTGTTGGGCACGCGGTTGTCGGTGTTCGCCGAGCTGCCGAGGCTGGCCCTGATCATCGTCGACGAGGAGCACGACGGTTCGTTCAAGCAGCAGGACGGGTTGCGCTATTCGGCGCGCGACGTGGCGATCTTCCGCGCGAATCAGCGCGGCATCCCCATCGTGCTGGGTTCGGCCACGCCGTCGCTGGAGACGTATCACAACGCGCAGAGCGGGCGTTACCGGATGCTGAAACTTTCCGGCCGCGCGCTGGCCGCGGCGACGCTGCCGCAGGTGCGCTGCGTCAACGTGAACCACACGGTGATGCATCACGGCATCAGCGAAAACTTGTTGCGCGACATCGAGCAGCGCATCGCGCGTCGCGAACAGAGTCTGCTGTTCATTAACCGCCGCGGCTATGCGCCGGTGCTGATGTGCTCCGGCTGCGGCTGGCTTTCCAACTGCAAACATTGCGCCGGCAAGATGGTGCTGCACCTGAAGGACAGGCGGCTGCGCTGCCACCATTGCGGCTACCAGATACGCGTGCCGACGGCCTGCCCCGAGTGCGGCAACGCCGACCTGAAACCGGTCGGCAGCGGCACGCAGCGCATCGAGGAGGTGTTGCAGGAGCGCTTCCCCGAAGCCCGGATATTGAGGGTCGATCGCGACAGCACGCGCAACAAGCGCGCCTGGCAGGAGATGCGCGAGCAGATACACGCGAACGAGGTGGACATCCTGGTCGGCACGCAGATGCTGGCGAAGGGCCACGACTTCCCCGCGCTGACGCTGGTCGGCGTGCTGAATCCGGACAGCGCGCTGTACAGCAGCGACTTCCGCGCGCCGGAGCGGCTGTTCGCGCAGCTCGCGCAGGTGGCGGGGCGCGCCGGGCGCGCCGACAAGCCCGGCGAGGTGCTGATCCAGACCGCGTTCCCCGATCATCCGCTGTATCGCGCGCTGCAGCGCCACGACTTTGACGGTTTCGCCGCCGCGCAGCTCGCCGAGCGCCAGATGGCGGGCTTCCCGCCGTTCGTCTATCAGGCGATGCTGCGCGCGGAGGCGCTGGACGAGAACGAGGTGTTTGGCTTTCTCAACAAGGCGCGCACCGCCGCGGTCGAGTTGAAGATGGAGGTGGAGATACTCGGCGTCGTGCCCGCCGCGCTGCCGCGCCGCGCGAATCATGTGCGCGCGCAACTGCTGATCCAGGCGAGCACGCGCAAGGCGTTGCAGCAGTTTCTGCGCGCCTGGCGGCTGGACGCGCTGCCCGCGCAAAAATTGCGCTGGTCGCTGGATGTCGATCCGCAGGAATTCTGAGTAACGGCGTATGGAATAGCCCAGATAGACTATAAGTTTGCGCTAATGTGGGAGCTATAATGCCTCCAGTTCAAATCGTCAGGGAGAAGGAAATGAGCAAGGATCTGCAAAAGGAAATTCAACGTTTCACACTGGCCGATCTGGCCTTGCCGGTGAAGACCTTGTTCACCGGATATTTGCTGGTGATCGGCTTGGGTCTGTTGTTTGCCGGCGGACAGATCATGCTGACTCACGGTATGGCCGACGGCAAGTTCGGTCTGTCGGTAGACGACATCGTTTACAGCTACCACGGCAATCGCGAAGGCGAGGGCGGTGCGAAGCTGGTCGCCAAGCTCAATGGATCGATGAAGAACAATGCGCCACCCGAGGTGCGTCTGGCGATGATCAAGTGGGTGGAAAACGGCGCGACGCAGCAAGAGTGGGATGAGCGCATCTCTATCGACGTGGACCAGTATTGCTCGCCCTGTCATGCCAACATGCCGGGCATTCCCGATATCAGCGACAAGGTCGTGATGGATGAAATGGTCAAGATCGATGAAGGGCAGCCGGTGTCCACGCTTACTCGCGTTTCGCACATCCACCTGTTCGGCATCAGCTTCATCTTCTTTTTCGTGGGCTGGATATTCACCTATGCGACCGGCATTTCGCCGATGAAAAAGGCGATCCTGATTTTCACGCCGTTCGCGTTCCTGATTGTCGACGTTCTCGCGTGGTGGCTGACCAAGTGGAGCCCGAACTTCGCATGGCTGGTGATCATCGGCGGTTTCGGCTACAGCCTTGCCGCGACCATCATGATCTTCACTTCGCTGTACCAGATGTGGGTGTTGCCTTTGCGCACGCTGAAGGCCAATAAATAGCAATACGGAAATGCGGTCGCGAGACCACGATTTGTAGTTGTTGCACGCAGTGGCAGTTGGGTATTTTTTCAACATCAGGGAGAAGAACATGCAAAAGCAAGCAATCGCAATCGTAGGTCTGGGCAGGGTGGGGTCGGTATTTCTGGAAAAACTGATGGGGCAATCCAGCAAGGGAGTTGAAATCGTCGCCGTCGCGGAAAAAGGCGAGACTGCCGGGGCTTCATTCGCCAAGGCTAACGGCATCGAAAATTTGAGCATCGACCAACTGGTTGCCAAGGGCGGCGATATCGACATCCTGTTCGATCTGACCGGATCGGCAGCGGTGCGTCAGGAACTCAGGGAAAGATTGATGGGGTCCGGAAACCGCCACACGGTGATCGCCACGGAGAGCGTCGCCTTGCTGATCTGGGCGCTGATTACCGATGGCGAGGACTTGCCCGATGTCCACGGTAAAACCGGCTATTAATCGCCTGGTCGGTTTCAAAGGTATTTTTTCTGCACGGCTCAAAATGATCGAACTTGAAAATGTGATTCACTCCCTGGCGGCTCTCGTTGCCGGGGATGCCGTGTTGACCGGTGTGGAGGCCGCGCCTTACTGCAAGGACTGGCGCGGTCGTTATTTCGGGGATGCGATTGCTGTCGTATTCCCTGCCGATACCCAACAAGTCGGCGCAGTTGTGAAGCTGTGCGCCGACAATAATATTTCCATTGTGCCGCAGGGCGGCAACACCAGCCTGTGCGGCGCATCGGTGCCGCTGGCGGACGGCACGAAACAGGTTGTCGTGAACCTGTCGCGGATAAACCGCATCCGCAACGTGGATGCGACCAACTACACGATGACCGTTGAGGCGGGCTGCAAGCTCGCCTCGTTGTACGAGGCGGCGGAACAGGCGAACCGGCTGTTCCCGCTCGGCCTGACCGCGATCGCGCCGCATTGCGAGATCGGCGGCAACCTCTCGACCAACGCCGGCGGCATAGGCGTGCTGCGCTACGGCAGCGCGCGCGACATGGTGCTAGGGCTGGAAGTGGTGCTGCCCGACGGGCGCATCTGGAACGGCCTGCGCGCCCTGCGCAAGGACAACACCGGCTACGACTTGAAGCACCTGTTCGTCGGCGCGGAAGGCACGCTGGGCATCATCACCGCCGCGGTGCTGAAGCTCCATCCGCGCCCGCGTTCGGTCGCGACCGCCTGCATCGCGCTGCGCGACCCTGCGGCCGCGGTCTCGCTGCTTTCTCACCTGCGCTCGACCTGCGGAGACAAGATCACCGGCTTCGAGATCATCTCGCGCTCCTGCCTGGATTTGGTGTTCAAGCATATACCCGAGACGGTGGAACCGTTCGCGACGCGACACGACTGGATCGTCATCACCCAGCTCGCCGACGTGCTCGATGCGCCGCTGGATGCCGCATTGAGTGCGGCGCTGGAGATGTTCGAGGAAGGCATCGTCGAATACACGGTGACCGCGGACAAGGAGCAGGCAGAGCGCTGGTGGACGCTACGCAAGAACATCGCCGAGGCGCAGAAGGCCGAGGGCATCAGCATCAAGCACGATGTCGCCGTGCCGGTCAGCCGCGTCGCCGAATTCATCGCGCAGGCCAGCGCCGCGTTGCGCGACACCTATTCCGGCATCCGCATCGTCGCCTTCGGCCACATGGGCGACGGCAACATCCACTACAACATCTCCATGCTGGATGCCGCGCAGAATCCCGCCTTCATCGAAAGCCACGAGCACGACGTCAACCGCATCGTGTACGAAGTCGTCGCAAAACTCGACGGCAGCATCAGCGCCGAACACGGCCTGGGCCAGCTCAAACGCGAGGAGATCACGCATTACAAGGATCCGCTGGAGCTGGAGCTGATGCGCAGCATCAAGCGCACGCTGGACCCGCGCGGCCTGATGAATCCGGGCAAGGTGGTTTGATTGGTATGTAGCCCGGATGAAGCGAAGCAGAATCCGGGAGCAGGTGGACGTAGGAAACGTTTCCCGGATTCCATTGCATTTCATCCGGGCTACTTCCGGGCATGGTGGTGTAAGCTGTAATCTCCATTTCACTCAACGGAGGCGTCGCAATGGCTAATCAACCCGAGATCACCAACATGGCCCTGTTCTGCGACTTCGAGAACGTGGCGCTGGGCGTGCGCGACGCCAAGTACGCGCAGTTCGACATCAAGAAAGTGCTGGAACGCCTGCTGCTCAAGGGCAGCATCGTGGTCAAGAAAGCCTATTGCGACTGGGACCGCTACAAGGAATTCAAGGCGACGATGCACGAGGCTGCCTTCGAATTAATTGAAATCCCGCATGTGAGGCAAAGCGGCAAAAACTCCGCCGACATCCGCATGGTCGTCGATGCGCTCGACCTCTGTTACACCAAAGCCCATGTCGATACCTTCGTCATTATCAGCGGCGATTCGGATTTCTCCCCGCTGGTCTCCAAGCTGCGCGAGAACAACAAATACGTGATCGGCATCGGCGTGAAGGATTCGACTTCCGATCTGCTCTCCGCGAACTGCGACGAGTTCATCTTCTACGACGATCTGGTGCGCGTGCAGGAAGCGAAGAAGAAGCAGGCCGCGAAGAAGACGCCGCCGAAGGCGAAAGCGAAGCCGGCCGAGGCAAAGGAAGAAGACAAGCGCCAGGAGGCGCTGGATTTCCTCGTCGAGACGGTCGAAGGCCTGATCTCCGAGCGCGGCTCGGACGAGAAGATCTGGGGCTCGATGGTCAAGACCACGATGCAGCGACGCAAGCCCGGTTTTAACGAATCTTTCTACGGCTACCGCTCGTTCCGCGAACTGATGGAAGACGCGCAGCGCAACAAACAAGTTGTGCTGGCGAAAGACGAAAAGTCGGGTCAATACACGTTACGCTTGCCTGCGGCGGACTAGCGAGCCGCGCGTACCGAGCGAATGGGAACGGGAGGCGGCGTGGATACGGGTAGAGCAATAGGCGGGTCTTCCGGTCAACGCCAAAAGATTGGCTTGGCGCTGGGCAGCGGCTCGGCGCGCGGGCTCGCCCACCTCGGCGTGATCCGGGCCATCGAGGAAGCCGGCATCGAAGTGGATTTCATCGCGGGCTCCAGCATGGGCGCGCTGATCGGCGCGATCCATGCCGCCGGAAAACTCGACGAACTGGAAGCCACCTTCAAGACCTTCGACTGGAAAACGATGGCGACCTTCTTCGACGTCGTGCTGCCCAAATCCGGCCTGCTCGACGGCGCCAGGGTCGGCGAGCTGGTGCGCGCGCATATCCATGCCGACACGATAGAGATGCTGCCCAAGGCTTTTGCGGCCGTGGCGACCGACATCGTCAGCGGCGAGGAGGTCGTCATCCGCAGCGGCGACGTGATCGAGGCCGTGCGCGCCAGCATCTCGGTGCCCGGCATCTTCACGCCGGTGCGCAGCAACGGCCACATCCTCGTGGACGGCGGACTCACCAACCCGGTGCCGGTGAGTGCGGTGCGCAGCATGGGCGCGGAATTCGTGATCGCGGTCGACCTCAACCACGAGATCGTCGCCGGCAAGAACATGAAGCCGCTGCTGGCGACCGGGAAAGTGGAAGGCGCACCCAGCCTGTTCACGCAATGGGTGGGCGACTACCGGTTGTCGATGAAGGACATCCGGCAGAGATTGCTCACCGGCGACAATGCCGCCTCGGCCCAATTCAGGAAATGGGTGTCCCCGGAACCGCTGCCCAGCATCTTCGAGGTGCTGCTGGCCTCGATCAACATCATGGAAGCCAACATCACTCGGACCCGCTTGCGCCTAGACCACCCGGACATCCTCCTCCAGCCCCCGCTGGGCAACGTCCGCTTTCTGGAGTTCGACCGCGCCGAGGAAATCATCGCCATCGGCTACGAATATACGAAGAAACAACTGGCTTCGCTGCCGCTGCAAAAGAATTAGGGCGGAATCCGGGTAATCCGGTCCGATTGTCAGGTATAACCCATTAGGTTATATTGAGCATGGAAAAGAAAAAGCCACATTACTCGCTGGGCGAGGTTCAGCGGATGGTTGAGGTGCGCAAGGCCAATGCCTTTACCGCCACCGCGCTGATGGGTGCGGCCGAATTGGGCTTGTCTCCGGACGAGACGGTGAACGTGGTGCTGGCCCTGCGGCAAACCGATTTCTACAAGAGCATGACCACGCATGCGAATCATCAGGTCTGGCAGGACGTATATCACGCCAGACTGAAATCCGGATCGATTGCCTACATCAAGGTGACATTGCGCGAAAACGGGATCGTGGTGATCCAGTTCAAGGAGAAATGACATGACACATCCATGCCTGAATTGCGAACAAGCGGACATGATCCGCCGCAAGAAAAACGCGGTGATTTCATATCGGGGACACGAGGTTATCGTGCGCGCGGTGGACGGCTGGCATTGTCCCGTTTGCGGCGAGATCGAATTCGCGGACAAGGAAGGCGAACGCTATGCGCAGGCGCTGGAGAGACTGCGCCTGAAAGTGGACGCGGAAGAAGCCGCAGAACTGGCGCGCATCCGCAAGCGGCTGGGGCTGTCGCAACGCCGCGCCGCGCTGATCGCAGGCGGCGGCGTGAATGCCTTCTCGCGCTACGAAAACGGCAAAGCCAAACCCGTCGCCGCCGTTGTCAACCTGTTCCGCTTGCTGGACAAACATCCAGAGTTGATGGATGAGATTGCGGTGTAGGACCGCAAGGGTAGCAGGATGCTGCTGTGCCCCTTTTGAGAATTACCACAATCAGCCGAATTCCTTCACGATATGCTGCTGCCTGCGGCTGATCGCCAACAACTCGTCCAGTCCCTTCAGCTTCACCATCCAGCCGCTGCCTTCGCCCTCTTCGCCGCCGCTCTTCTCGAAGCCTTCGATGGCCTCTTTCGCGACCAGGCAGTTGCGGTGGATGCGCACGAAGCGTGCGGCGAATTCCTTTTCCATCGCGGTGAGCGATTCTTCGACCAGATATTCGCGTTCGGCGGTGCGCACGGTGACGTATTTCAGTTCGGCGCGCAGGAACAGCACTTGTTCGAGCGGCACGAGGTGGATCTTGCCGCGCTCGTGGATGGACAGGTGTTTGCGCGGTTCGGGCAGCAGTTCGCGCAGCACTTCGGTCTGGATGGGCACGGCGTTGCGCGCGCGGGTCAGCGCCTCGAACAAGCGGCCCAGGCGGATAGGCTTGAGCAGGTAGTCGATCGCGTGCAGCTCGAAGGCCTTGATCGCATAGGCGTCGTAGGCGGTGGTGAAGACGATCACCGGCGGCCATTTCGGCGCGTTGGGTTCGACCTGGCCGATTACCGGGCGCGGCAGTTTGTTGAGGTGCTGCGCCAGTTCGATGCCGTCCATCTGGGGCATGCGGATGTCCAGCAGCACCACGTCGGCGGACGTCACCATCAGCTTGTCCAGCGCTTCCTGTCCGTTGCCGGCCTCGCCGACCACTTGCAGCGGCAGTTGTTCGCTGCAGTCCTGCAGCAGGTCGCGCAGGCGGTTGCGCGCGGGCGGCTCGTCGTCGACGATGAAGATGCGCAGCGGCAGTTCAACGGTTTCCAAGACTTTCCTCCCTGATGTACGGCATCACGATCTCGACGCGATAACGGTCGTCCCCGCGCTCGACGCGATAGCTCGCCTCGACGTCGAACAGCAGCGCGAGGCGTTCGCGGATGTTCTGCAGCGCCATGCGGTGGCCGGGATGCGGCTCGACTTCGCGTCTTACACAGGGGTTCTCCACCTCGATCAGCAGCTCGTCGCCGCGCTGTTGCAGGCCGATCCTGATCGTCCCGCCCTGCGGCAGCGATTCTATGCCGTGATACACGGCGTTTTCCAGCAGCGGCTGCAACAGCAGCGGCGGGATCATCACGTCGTCCGGAAGATCGTCGGTCCGCCAGTCCACTTGCAGCCGCTCGCCGATGCGTAGTTGCTCCAGTGCGAGGTATTGGCGGCTGAGCTGCATCTCCTGGCGCAGCGGCACGAAGTCGTGCTCTTCGCCCATCGCCATCCGGAACAGGTCGGACATGTCTTCCAGTGCGGTCTCGGCCTGTTTGGGCTGCGCGCGCACGACGCTGAGCACGGCGTTGATGGTGTTGAACAGGAAGTGCGGGCGGATGCGCGCGCGCAGCACCTGCAGCCGCGCATCGTGCAGCGCGCGCGACAGCACCTGACTGCGCCAGCGGAAATACATCAGCAGGATCGTGCTCACAGTGAGGCTGAGCAGCGCGTAACGCACCGCACCGAAACCGGCATCGTCGTATCCGGGCAGGCTGTACAGTTCGCCGCCGAAGTAATAGGTCGCTAATGTCAGCGCCGCGGCCAGCGCGCTCACCGCCAGTGCGCCATGCGCATAAGGCAGCCGCGCCAGCCACGGCTGCGCCAGCCACAACAGCAGCAGGCCAGTCAGCAACACCGGGGCAAGCAGCGTGGCGATTTGCATCATGCGTTGCGGCACCTCGTCCCAGGCGTTCGCCTGCAACAGCGCCTGCAGCAGGGCGAGGCCGTTGCAGATCAGCAGGATGCGCAGGGTCACGCCGAGGTTGCGGAAGTTCGGCAATGCGTCCGGCAGGGGGTTTTGTTTTATACTGCGCGCCTCATTCATGGCGGGAATCCTCGGGTTTTCAGCCGCAATTCTGGACAACACATGGCTAGCATACAAGATAAAGATACCTGGTCGGGACGTTTCAACGAGCCCGTGGCGGAACTGGTGAAGCGTTATACCGCATCGGTCGACTTCGACCGCAAGCTGGCGTTGTTCGACATCCGCGGCTCGTTGGCGCATGCGCAGATGCTGACCTCTTGCGGCATCATCGCAACGCAGGACCACGATGACATCCGCCGCGGCCTTGCGGTTATCGAGAGCGAAGTCATCGACGGCACGTTCGAATGGTCGCTGGACCTCGAGGACGTGCACCTGAACATCGAGAAGCGGTTGACCATGCTGGTCGGCGACGCGGGCAAGCGTCTGCATACCGGCCGTTCGCGCAACGACCAGGTGGCGACCGACGTGCGTTTGTACCTGCGTAGCGCGATCGACGATATGCTGTTGCTCGTCAAGAATCTGCAAGCCGCGCTGCTCGATCTGGCGCAACACCACACGCATACCATCATGCCCGGCTTCACCCACTTGCAGGTGGCGCAGCCGATCAGCTTTGCGCATCACCTGATGGCCTATTTCGAGATGCTCAAGCGCGACGCCGAGCGTCTGCACGATTGCCGTTCGCGCGTAAACCGTCTGCCCTTGGGCGCGGCGGCGCTGGCCGGCACCAGCTATCCGATCAATCGCGAGATGGTGGCGGAGTTGCTGGGCTTCGAAGGCGTGTGCGAGAACTCGCTGGACGCGGTGTCGGATCGCGACTTCGCGATCGAATTCACCGCCTGCGCATCGCTGATCATGACGCACCTGTCGCGCTTCTCCGAGGAGTTAATTCTGTGGATGAGTCCGCGTTTCGGCTTCATCGACATCGCCGACCGCTTCTGCACCGGCTCTTCCATCATGCCGCAGAAGAAAAATCCGGACGTGCCCGAACTGGTGCGCGGCAAGACCGGCCGAGTCTTCGGCCACCTGATGGGCCTGCTTACGTTGATGAAGGGCCAGCCGCTGGCCTACAACAAGGACAACCAGGAAGATAAGGAGCCGCTGTTCGACACGGTGGAAACGCTCACGCAGACGTTGCGCATCTACGCCGACATGATCACCGGCATCAGGGTCAAGCCGGAAGCGATGCGCAGCGCGGCATTGCAGGGCTACGCCACCGCGACCGATCTGGCCGACTATCTGGTGAAGAAGGGGTTGCCGTTCCGCGATGCGCACGAAGCTGTGGCGCTGGCGGTGCGCTATGCCGAGCAGCGCGGCTGCGATCTGGCCGACATCGAGTTGAGCGAGTTGCAACGTTTCTCGTCGCACATCGCCGACGACGTGTATCAGGTGCTGACGCTGGAAGGTTCGCTCGCCAGCCGCAACCACATCGGCGGCACAGCGCCGAACCAGGTGGAAGCCGCCATCGCGCGGGCGCGCGACTATCTCGCGAAATAATTCTCCTGCCGGAATTGCGGGCAAAAAAACGGGCGATCGTCTGATCGCCCGGAAGGAGGAGAGTATGAAAAGTCGGGTTGTTTCCAACCGCTAACTCCAACACTCGGCGTGGACTATATCGACTCCCGCACACAAAGCCTATATGCCGAAATGCCTATATATTCCGGTCTATAAGCCTATATATTTCGGCCTATATAAACCTAGCCCCCCAGTAACTGTTTCAATTCTCCGCTCTGGTACATCTCGGTCATGATGTCTGAACCGCCGACGAATTCGCCGTTGATATACAGCTGCGGGATCGTCGGCCAGTTCGCGTAGTCCTTGATCCCCTGGCGAATCTCCGCCTCCTGCAGCACGTTCACGCTGAAAAAATCCTTCACGCCCAATGCCTGCAGGATGCGCACCGCATTGCCGGAGAAGCCGCATTGGGGGAATTGCGGCGTGCCTTTCATGTAAAGCACCACCGGATGCGTGGTGACTTGCTCGTGGATGACTTGCTGGATGTCCTGGCTCATGATGGATTACCCGAATTGAATGGTCGGGAATCATAGCCAGCGGGACGACGCTGAGTCAAGCAAGGAAAGACATCTGTCCACGAAAAACACGAAAGCCACGAAACAAAGCAATTAGATGTTCAGCCTTGGGGCTTATAGCTTGGCGGCACTGAAAATCAGTGTCTGTGATTTTTTCGTGTTTTTTCGTGTTTTTCGTGGACAAAAAGGTTCTGGAAGTTTATTCCTCGGATACCGCGTCGCTGCTTTCGACGACAGCGCTCGCCGCATGCCGCGCCAGCATCTCGCGGCGGCTATCCGGGGTCTCCAGGCTGATGCGGCCCAGCGCGCCGTCGCGGTAGTCCTGCAGCAGCGTCAGCGCGGCTTTTTCCAGATCATAGTCGCCGCCCTTGATGCGGAAGCCGCGGCGTTGCGCGATGGCTTCGATCAGCGATGCACCGTCGAGTCCGGCCACATCGATCTTGTAGCGCGCGGCGATCAATGCCGGATAGCGTTCCAGCAGCAGGTCGCCGAGGAAGGTCGCGACCTCTTCGTCGATCACCGCGTTGCGGCCGATCGCGTGACTGGCCGCGAGCATCAGGCCGTCGCTGTCGTACGCTATCTTCGGCCACATCATGCCGGGCGTGTCGATCAGCGTCATGTGATCGTTCAGCGCGAGGCTCTGCTGGCTCTTGGTGACTGCCGGCTCGTCGCCGACATTGGCGACGCGGCGCTTCAGCAGCGCGTTCATCAGCGTGGATTTGCCGACGTTGGGGATGCCCATGATCATCATGCGCAACGCCTTCAGCGGCGTGCCGCGATGCGGCGCGAGTTGCAGGCACAGTCCCGGCACCTTCGCGACGTCCCCCGGTTTCTTGCACGACAGCGCGACGGCCTTCACGCCCTTCTGGCTGTTGTAGTAGTCAAGCCAGGCCTTGGTCGCGGCGGGGTCGGCGAGGTCGGTCTTGTTGAGGATCTTCAGACAGGGGCGCTGGCGATGCACGCGCAGCTCCTTGATCATCGGATTGCTGCCCGCCTCGGGCACGCGCGCATCCAGCACCTCGATGACCACATCGGCGCGCTCCATCGTCTCGGTCGCTTTCTTGCGTGCCGCGACCATGTGTCCGGGAAACCACTGAATTGCCATCGATATGCCTGCCTTTGAATAAGGTGCGCATTCTACCCGTATCCGGTTGACGCCGCCGGATTCGACCCCGATAATCCTCACCCATGAACTCCCCGACTTCCATCATTCGAAAAGTACGAGTCCTGCCGGTCGCGCGTCTGCGTGCGGCATGGTCGTTCGCGCATGGTGGTCCGGAGAGTTAGCGTTTAGCATTCATTGCAGCAGCTTCCCGAAAAGGCCACAGACTCTGTGGCCTTTTCGTTTTTGTCGTTCCGTTCGTTTGGAGATGGGTATGTCGCTTCCTGCCGCCTTTGTTTCGGTGATCCTGATCTGGTCCACCACGCCGCTCGCCATCACCTGGAGCGCGCTGGGCTTGGGCTCCAGTTTCGCGGTGTTCTCGCGCATGGTGCTCGGCGCGCTGCTGTGCGCGGCGTTGCTGCTGGCGCTGCGCGTGCGCCTGCCGCTGCACCGCAAGGCGCGTCAGGCTTATGTGGTCAGCGGCACGACCATGTTCGGCACGATGGCGCTGACCTACTGGTCGTCGCAGTTCGTCAGTTCCGGCGTGATCTCGGTGCTGTTCGGGCTGTCGCCGCTGCTGACCAGCCTGGGTGCGGCGCTGTGGCTGAAGGAAGAGTCCCTGACGCCGAACAAGCTCGCCGGCATGATGCTCGGCTTGCTCGGCCTGCTGCTGGTGTTCCGCGGCGGCATCGATCTCGGCGACGGGGCCGGACTCGGTCTGGCCGCGCTGTTGGTCGCGGTGCTGTTGCAGTCGCTCGGGCTGGTGGGGCTGAAGCGCATCGGCGACGACAGCCCGCCGCTGGCGACGACGCTGGGCACGCTGGTGGTGGCGCTGCCGCTGTTCTTCGCATCGTGGTTGCTGGTTGACGGGCATTGGCCGACCGAATTGCCCGAGCGCGCGGTGGCGGCGACGTTGTATTTGGGCGCGGTCGGCTCGGTGCTCGGCTTCGCGCTGTACTACTACATGATCAAGCACATGGAGGCGGGACGCATCGCGCTGATCACGCTGGTCACGCCGGTGCTGGCGCTGTTGCTGGGACACGGGCTGAACGACGAGGCGGTGCTGCCGCAGGTATGGCTGGGCACGGCGAGCATCCTGCTCGGGTTGGGCCTGCACCGCTGGGGCGAGCGCTGGACCTACGCGCTGCTGCGGCGCGATTAGGTCAGCAATGCGAGCTGTTCGGCTTCCAGATAGCACCACTCGCCTGCGGCCAGATTGAGATCGGCCAGTTTCAGTTCGCCGATCTGCGTGCGGCACAGTGCGGTGCAATGGTTGTCGGCGGCGGCCAGCATGCGTTTGACCTGGTGGTATTTGCCTTGTTCCAGCACGATCTCGATGCGGCGTTCGTCCAGTTGGCGGCAAGTCACCGCAGCCAGCGGCGCGGGCTCGTCGTGCAGCTTCACGCCGGAGAGCAGTTGCGCGACCAGTCGCGGCGTCACCGGATCGTGCGTGCTGGCGACATAGAGTTTGGGCACGTGGTGCTTGGGCGAGGACTGGCGGTGGATGAACGGGCCGTCGTCCGACAGCAGCAACAAGCCGGTGGTGTCGTGATCCAGCCGCCCCACCGGCTGGATGTCGCGGCGGACGAACTGCTCCGGCATCAGCGTCAGCACGCCTGGGTGGTGGCTGGGCTTGCGCGAGCACTCGTAGTTGGTGGGCTTGTTCAACGCGATATAAAGATGCTCGCGATAACGCCATTCTTCGCCGTACACCGTGAAGCTCAGCCCGTCCGTCTCGACGGCAGCGCGGCTGTCGGTGACGGCTTCTCCGTTGATGTTGACTTCGCCGTCGGCGATTAGCTCGGAGCACCATTTGCGGGTGCCGAAACCCTGCGATTGCAGCATGCGATCCAGATTCATTTTGCTCATGCCGTCACTTTATCAGAAGCCGGGCGATCTCTGCCCGCAAGGCGAGCGATGCGGGCCGGTTTGACGCTGCGGGCTGCGCACAATATGCTGCGTACAGACAGGCTGCGAATGTCGCAGGTAATGGAGTCACGATGAATCTGATGTTTTGGAAGAAGAAACCCGCAGGCGATGCTGCCGCAAACGAGGCGGTGTCCGGTGTGTTCGCGCGGATCAAGGCGCGTGTCGTTGCGCTGGTTAGCCGCATCAAGTCGCCGCCGCCATTCAAGGCCGAAGTTGCCGAGGGGACGGACGTTCCGTCAGCCAAGGCGGCGCCTGCCGGAACGAAGGGGGCTTCGTTGCCCGAGGACGCCTCCGCGCAGCCCGGCAAACTCGCCCGGATCAGGATTGCACTGATGTCCATGACGCGAGTTCGGATGCTTATCGCCGGCGTTGTGCTTTTGCTGCTGTTGTTGCTTGCGTTCGGCTATGCCGCATGGACGATCATCTCGTCTTCGCCCGACCCTGAAAACGACGTCGCCGAATTGATCGAAGACAAGCATGCGAACGATCCTCCGCTTCCCATCGTCATGCCCGAGAGCGCACCGGCGGTGGTGTCCGATGTGTCTGCGGCCTCGGCTCCCGTCGATGGGGACGCGGTCTCCGCCGTTCCCGCTGCGGAGTTGCATGTTGAGGCGAGCTCGTCCGTGAAGGCGGCGCCGGTCTCACATGTTCCGCAGACCGAGGTCGAAGTGTTGCGGCAGAAGAACGCCGAGTTGCAGACGCAACTCGATGCATTGAAAAAAACGCAGCAGCCTTCTTCTGCATCGGTGAAACTGTATCCCGGCGACGGGAAGGGCGCTGCCGCCGGCGGCGTGGCAACTGTAGGCAGCAGCGATCCCAAAGCCGCCGCTACTACGCTTAAGGAAGCGATAGAGGCAATGAACGCCGGAGGCAATTACCAGAAAAAGCCGGCCAAGTGACCGCCGCCGGCACAACATGAGGAGTAACGGCATGACCAACATTCAGGCATTGACCCGCCCCGCGAACCTCGATCAGGAGGCGTTGCATGAATTCTCGGATGCGCTGACCGACTATGTGCCCGGCATCGAACGCGACATGGCTAGGTTGGGGCGCGAACCCACCAATCGCGTGGTCATCGCCGACATTTTCCGGGCCTTGCACAACATCAAGGGCGACGCCGCGCTGTGCCGGGTCGAGACCGCCGTACTGATCGCACATCCGATCGAATCGTTGCTGACCCGACTGCGTTCGGGCGAGGCGGCCTATACGCCGTTGCTGGGCGAAGTGATGCTGCTTGCGCTGGACAGGCTGGAACTGGCGACGGAATCGTTGGTGGCGGGGCGCTCGATCGAGCACTTGCGGCTGGTCGAGCTGGTCGAGGGACTGGAGCGCATCAGCCTGGCTGCGCCGCAGGAAGTCGCCGCCGCCGCGGCACAGCTGATCGAGTCCGTGACCGGCTTCCAGCCGCAGGCGATGCTGCATACCATGGTCGAGTCGTCGCCGCAGCCGAGCAGGCAAACCGGCGGACAGGCTGCCGACCTGCAACTTTTCCATGCGCTCGCGCAACAGTTCGAGGCGCGCTCGCCGCTGTTTGCCGGACGCACCGGACGCGTGCTGCAACTGGCGCTGGATACCAATCGCGCAGCCGGTTCTCCGGTGGATACGGTGCAGCTGGAAGCGGCGGCATGCATGCACGATGTGGGCATGATGTTCCTGCCGGAGTCGATCTGGCTGAAGGTCGGCAAGATGAGCGAGGCGGAGCATAAACGGCTGCATACCCATCCGGGACTGACCGCAGACCTGCTCGAACGCATGGATGGCTGGCAGGAGGCCTCGCGGATCGTGCGGCAGCACCACGAGATGTGGGATGGCGCGGGCTACCCGAACGGATTGCGCGGCGACGCGATCTGTCCCGGCGCAAAGCTGCTCGCCATCGTCGACGCCTTCGAGGCCGTGACGCTGAAGCACAGCGCACGCGGCCACAAGCGTTCGGTGTTGCGCGCGATCGCCGAGGTTAACGCCTGCGACCGGCAGTTTGCGCCGGAATGGATAGCGCCATTCAATGGAGTGATTCGGCGCATGCTCGAACAATAGTGCGGACAGTTCCGAGTAATGCGCCCGCTGGCAAAACGCTTAGGTCCTCCGTACAATCCGGCTTCCGCTTGGAAATTCTGAAGCCAGTCATCGGACCCCAACTATCATGGAAAACAAAGAAACCGTACCAGACATTTCGGCGTTCCTCGCTTCGGCAATCCATGACATGAAAAACTCGATCAGCGTGCTGATCTCGTTTTTGGATGACAATATCACCAGGCTCGATCCTGAAGCACAACGGGCCGCGGCGCCGATGCTGTATGAAGTCCAGCGCGTCAATGACAATCTGTTGCAGATGCTGGCGATCTACAAGGTCGGCAACCAGTTCTATCCGTTCGATCTGGCCGAAAACTCCATCGCCGAGTTCGTTCATGAAGTCGCCGCGCAGAACCAGAGCCTGCTGGATTACCTAGGCATTACGCTGGATATCGATTGCGACGAAGGGTTGCACTGGTATTTCGATTACGAACTGGTTGCCGGGGTGGTTGCCCATGCGCTGAACAACGCTTCCCACTACACCAAGGACAGGTTGCGGTTGGCGGTGAAGGAAGAAGATGGCGAACTGGTGATGCGCGTCGAGGATAACGGCAGCGGTTACCCGGACAACGTGCTCGAAGCCGGCGATGCAGTCAACAAGGGCGTGAATTTCGCCTCCGGTAGCACCGGGCTCGGATTGTATTTTTCGGCTATGGTCGCCCAACTCCACCAGAATCGCGGCAAGACAGGAACCATGCAGCTGGAAAACGGCGGCGCCTTGGGCGGCGGCTGCTTCATCCTGCGTCTCCCATAAGCACGCATCGAGGAATCCCATGTACGAGGTAAGAGACTCCACCCCGCTGTTTGTCGGCAAAAACTATCTGATCGTCGACGACTTTCAAGGCATGCGCTCGATGATGCGCGACATGCTCAGAATGTTCGGCGGAAAGAATATCGACACCGCGACCAACGCGAACGAGGCCATCGCCTTTCTGGAAAAAAATCGTTACGACGTCGTGCTGTGCGATTACAACCTCGGCGCGGGCAAGAACGGCCTGCAGATACTCGAGGAAGGGAAACACCGCAATCTGATCGGACTGGCGACCGCCTGGCTCATCATCACCGCCGAGAAGACCTCGGATCTGGTGTTCGGCGCCGCGGAGCACATGCCGGACGACTACATCATCAAGCCGGTCAACGAGGCCACGATGAGAAGCCGTCTGGAGAAAGTGCTGGCGAGGAAGGCGGCACTCGTCGATGTCGAACAGGCAGTGCGAGCGAAGAATCATGCGCTGACCGTCGCGCTTTGCGACCGGCTGCTGGCGGCCCCGCAGACCAACACCGCCGAACTGCTGCGCATCAAGACTTCCACGCTGATGACGATGGGGCATTACGATCTGGCCAAACAGGTATTCGGCCAGATATTGGCAAAGCGCGATGTGCCCTGGGCCAAGACCGGGCTGGGTAAGGTGGCCTTCCTCAAGGGCGAGATGGAACAGGCGCAGCAACTGTTTCGCGAGGTCATCCGCGCCAATCCGGCCTATCTGGAAGCGCACGACTGGCTCGCGAGGACATACGAGAACCAGGGCAATCTGGACGAGGCGCAGAATGTGCTGGCGCGCAGCGTCGAACTGTCGCCGACCTCGGTCGTTCGCCAGCGCAACCTCGGCGAAATGGCGCAAAAGCGCGGCGACCTCGATACCGCGGCCACCGCCTTTCGCAAGACCATCAAGCTGGGCGAGCATTCGATTCACAAGGCGCCTTCCGCCTATCTCAATCTGGCCAAGGTGTGCGCAGACAATGGCATTCCGTCCGAGGCATTGCAGGTGCTGAAGAACGTCAGCCAGGAATTCGAGAACCACGAAGTCCGCTTGCATGCCAAGGTTCTCGAGGGGACGGTCTACACCAAGTCGGGTGACCACAACAACGCATTGAAACTGTCGCGAGAATTGGCCTCTGTCATTGGCGCGGACAGCGACCTTCCCGCCAGCGTCATGCTCGAAGCCACTCAGTTGTTCCTGTCCACGGGCAACAAGGAAGCGGCCGACAGCATGGCTCAGGCGCTGGTCAAGAACAACCACGAAAACGCCGCATTGCTGGGGCAGGTCGGCGAGTTGTACGATCAGGCAGGTATGCACGGCAAGGGCGAGGAGCTGATCACCAAGTCGCGCCAGGAAGTCGTCGAATCGAACAATCGCGCGGTGTTGCTGGCCAAGGAAGGCAAGCTGGACGAAGCGATCCAGTTGCTGCGCGAGGCGCGCACGCTGTTGCCCAACAACAAGCGCATCATGATCAATTTGGCTAACGTATCGGTGCTGTCTATGCGCCAGAACGGCGCGAACGACGAGTTGATGCAGATTGCCCGCGACTGTCTGGCGCGCGTTGCCGAAATCGATCCGCAGGATAAGTGGTGCGGGCAGGCGCAGGCCGCACTGGATGCATTGGCCGGATAACCCCCGAACAACGCATTTACCTTCCTGCCTATCGACTCATTCCACCGGCAAATCGCGACGGAGTAACCATGGAAAGAATGATCTGCGTGATCGGCAACAAGGGCGGGGCCGGCAAGACCAGCATCACCCATATGCTTTGCCACGGTTTCGGGCTGATCGGCAAACGTTCCATCGCGGTGCTGACCGACAGTCTGCGCGAACCGCTGGAACGCGCAGGACGCCGCTACACCGCGCTCGACGGGCGCTCGCCGGAGAAGTTCGAGAAGATCGTCGAGAAGCTCGCGTCGCTGCCGGACTGGATAGGCGTGATCGACGGCGGCGGCAACCGCCCAGAAATGGATCGCAAGTTCTACGAGATGTCGGGGCTGGTGCTGCTGCCGTTCCGCGACTCCCACGAAGACATCCGCACGGTGCGCAACGACCTCGAAGCCTTTCCCAAAGCCTACGGCATCCCGTCGCAATGGCCGACCAACCCCTGGCAACAACTGGCGGCCGAGCGCACGCTCGACGAGCTGATGCAAGATTACCGTCCCAGACTGCTAGACCCGATCTACTCGGTCAGCTCCAGCAAACTGCTGCTGGAAACCCAAATGCCACTCGAATTGCCCAGCGCGCTGAACAACGTCTGCCGCCGGTTAGCTTGGCAAGTGCTGGCGTTGATGGAGCAGCCCGAGCCGTAGGGGCACGGCGTGCCGTGCGGGTGCCCGCACTTCTCGTGCCCCTACGTTTCTTCGAATTCCCCGTCCACGTAATACCAACGGCCATCCTTGAATATAAAGCGGCTGACTTCATGCAGCCGCTGGGCGCGTCCGCCGACCTTGTAGCGCGCGATGAACTCGACCGTGGCGCGGCCTTCGTCTCCCGGCGAGTGTCTCTTCACTTCCAGCCCCAGCCACTTGATGTTGTCGGCAGCCAGATCGAGCGAGGCGGGGCGCGTCGTCGCATGCCAGCTTGCGAGCAGATAGGGTTCCAGTTTCAGCACATAGGCGCTGTAACGCGAACGCATCAGCGACTCGGCGTCCGGCGCGGGGATGCCGCCGTGATAACGAGCGCAGCAAGCAAGGTAATCGGGTGCGCCGCAAGGGCAGGGGGCGGTTTTCTGTTTCATGCGGCATTCTATAAAAACATGAATCGCTCTGCCGAATCTGTTCGCCATATCAGCAATAGCTGATGCAAATCCCGTCGGATGGCGTTGCCCCTCCGTTACGACTATAATCCGCAACCGTTTTTTCGCTTTGGCTACGCCGAATACCAAGATGCAGCTGTTCGCCTTTGGCATCAATCATCAGACCGCGCCGCTCGCCGTGCGCGAACAAGTCGCGTTCAACGTCGACGGGATGGAGAGCGCGCTGCGCGATCTGGTCGAGAACGGCGCGGCCAAAGAAGCCGCTATTCTGTCCACCTGCAACCGCACTGAGCTGTACTGCAATGCGGCCAAGCCGGAGTTGGCGATCGACTGGCTGGCGCAGTACCACCAGTTGCCGCGCAAGGACATCGACCCCTATCTCTACACGCTGCCGCGCGAGCAGGCGGTGAAGCATTCGTTCCGCGTCGCCAGCGGGCTGGACTCGATGGTGCTGGGCGAGCCGCAGATTCTCGGCCAGATGAAGCAGGCGGTGCGCCAAGCCGAAGAGGCGGGCACGCTGGGATTTTTGCTGCATAAGCTGTTCCAGCGCACCTTCTCGGTCGCCAAGGACGTACGCACTCAGACCGAGATCGGCGCGAATCTGGTATCCATGGCCGCCGCCGCGGTGAAACTGTCCGAACGCATCTTCCCTAGCATCGCCGAACAGAAGGTGCTGTTCATCGGCGCGGGCGAGATGATCGAACTGAACGCAGTGCACTTCGCCGCGCGTTCTCCGCAGCACATCACCGTCGCCAACCGCACGCTGGAGCGCGCGCAGACGCTGGCGCGGCGCATCAACGGCCACGCGATCACGCTGACCGAGTTGCCGGAACAACTCGCGCATCACGACATCATCGTCACCTGCACCGCCAGCCAGTTGCCTATCCTCGGCAAGGGCATGGTCGAGCGCGCGCTGAAACAGCGCAAGCACAAGCCGCTGTTCATCGTCGACCTGGCCGTGCCGCGCGACGTCGAGGCTGAAGTCGCCGAGCTGAACGACGTGTTCCTGTACACCGTGGACGACATCGCCGAAGTGGTGAAGGACGGCCTCGACGCGCGCCAGAGCGCGGTCAAGGAAGCCGAGGTCATCATCGACTCCGGCGTGTCCGACTTCATCCACTGGATGGAATCGCGCGAAGTGGTGCCGACCATACGCGCACTGCGCGACCACGCCGAACGCAACCGCCGCCACGAGATGGAAAAGGCGTTGCGCCTGCTGGCTAAGGGCGAGAGTCCGGAAAAGGTGCTGGAAGCCCTGAGCAGCGGCCTGACCAACAAATTCCTGCACGCGCCGACGCACGCGCTGAACCAGGTGCAAGGCAACGACCGCGAGAACTTCCTCGATGTGATTCATCGTCTGTATCACTTGCATACCGACGAATGATTCCCGTCCTGTTCCAACAGGCGAACACTCTCGTAGGGGCGCGATTTAACCAGCCACTTACCCATCGTTTTTTGATGGGTTAGTGGAATGGCTATGCAAGGCCATCGCGCCTCTTCTATAAATTCAAATTCCGTCATTCCGGCGAAAGCCGGAATCCAGCGGTGTTAATTAACATGATTTTATGTCAGTGCGTTGCACTGCCTGTTCTATTAACTGGACACCGGCCTTCGCCGGTGTGACGAATTTTATAGAGATGTCCTTGCGTAAATAAACAGGGCGCGATGAATCGCGCCCCTACGGAAAGAACGAAATGAAACCCAATATCGCCGCCAAGCTCGCTCAACTGAGCGAGCGCTTACAGGAAGTCGACCAGCTGCTTAGCACCGAAGAGGCCACGCGCGACATGGACCAGTTCCGCAAGCTCAGCCGAGAGCGCGCCGAGCTGGAGCCGGTGGTGTCGCTGTACCACGCCTATCAGACCTGCCTGGCCGACATCGACACCGCGAAGGAAATGGCGAGCGACCCCGAGATGCGCGAATTCGCCGAGGCCGAGATCGCGCAGGGCGAAGAGAAACTCGTCCAGCTGAACGACGAGTTGCAGGTGCAGCTGCTGCCGAAAGATCCCAACGACGAACGCAGCGTGTTCCTCGAAGTTCGTGCCGGCACCGGCGGCGACGAGGCCGCGCTTTTCGCCGGTGATCTGTTTCGCATGTACTCGCGCTTCGCCGAACGTAAACGCTGGCAGGTCGAAATCATTTCCGAGAGCCCCGGCGAAATGGGCGGCTACAAGGAAGTCATCGCGCGCATCGTTGGACAGGGCGCGTACTCGGTGCTGAAATTCGAGTCCGGCGCACACCGGGTGCAGCGCGTGCCCGCGACCGAAACGCAGGGCCGCGTCCATACTTCCGCCTGCACCGTCGCGATCCTGCCGGAAGTGGACGACGTGGACGAAGTCACGCTGAACCCATCCGACCTGCGTATCGACACCTTCCGCGCTTCCGGCGCGGGCGGCCAGCACATCAACAAGACCGACTCCGCGGTGCGCATCACCCACCTGCCGACCGGCGTCGTCGTCGAATGCCAGGACGGACGCTCGCAGCACCAGAACAAGGCGCAGGCGATGCGCGTGCTGGCCGCGCGCATCATGGACGCGCAAGTGCGCGAACAGAACGCCAAGATCGCCGCCGAACGCAAATCGCTGGTCGGCAGCGGCGACCGCTCCGAGCGCATCCGCACCTACAACTACCCCCAGGGCCGCGTCACCGACCACCGCATCAACCTCACGCTGTACAAGATGGACGCGATCATGGACGGCGACATTTCCGAACTGACCGGCGCGCTGATGGCCGAGCACCAGGCCGAACAGCTCGCCGCGATGGCGGAAGAAAGCATCTAGGGGGAGCGGCTTTAGCCGCGATTGGCTGCCGAATTAACAGTAGGTCGGGCTGCGCCCGACATGGTGGGCGTAGCCCACCCTACCAATGCAGTTTTGCCCGTTGGAATAAGTTTCAAACAAGCGCGACAGATGCTAGGTCGTTCGGGGATGTTGACCCCGCTTCAAGGGCGGGGTAGTGTTCGGCCCGTCGCTCATGTCGATTCCAGTGAGCGCGAAAATGCCTCTCGGAAAAACGAGGAGCAGCAATCAAGCCAAGGGAAATGACCATGTCCATCGCCGAACAGATTTACGAAGTCGCCAAGCCGCTGCCGGAACCGCGGGCCCTAGAAGCGCTGCACTTCATCGAATATCGCGCCGAAATTACCGACCTGACGAACGCGCAAGAAACCGTGATGAAACATGTCTGGGACAACCAGGGCGACGAGGTCTGGAATGATGTTAAGTCCCTCTGACATCGTCCGTTACGCATGATAAAAAACTATTTCTCTGGGCCAATCCAGTTGCTGCGCGATGCGCGGGGTGCTTATCTCAACTTCCTTCGAAATTTAACGCCGCAAATTTTTCTCTTTTCGCTCACATTAATTTTAGGGAGAAAACTTGATTTCTCCCGTTTCGACATTAACAACGCCACACTGACTTTCGCGTTTTTCTTTTTTCTTGGATTATTCCTTCTCTCATTCATCGCAAATGCATCTCTTTTTTACGAAGAGGCATTCGCCGAACTTACGGCTTGGCGCAAAGAAAAGCATATACAACTAAAGTCTGAGAACTATAAGGGGTTCCCCTATTTTGGAGCGATGACTCTTGCTGTTTGGAAGGAGCGCCGCGTTGAATTCATTATTGCAGCCTTATTTCCCACTCTCATGCAGTTCATATTTGCTGGTGTAGTAGGCGCAGCCATTCTTTCGACCACCAATATGCTTCATAGCATCCACGGTTGAACTCAACGGCCAAACGCCAAAGCCACCCCTTAGCTCTCCAGAAAGTCATCATTTGTCGTACGCCATCCAATCCCTCCTGACGCAGGACAGAGCCGCGCTGGAATCCGCGCTATCGCTGGATTCCACCACCGCCCGCATCGAAGTGCAGATGTTGTTGCAGCATGTGTTGGGCGTCAATCGCGCGTATCTGCTGGCGCATTCCGAGCGGGAGCTGGACGAGGCGGAAACCGCAGCTTATCGCGCGCTGTTGCAGCGTCGCCTCGCGGGTGAGCCGTTGGCATACATCCTCGGCGAGCGCGAGTTTTTCGGGCTTAACTTCAAGGTCTCGCCCGCGACGCTGATCCCGCGGCCCGATACCGAACTGCTGGTCGAGCTAGCGTTGCAGCGCATCCCGCACGGGCTTGTACTCGACCTCGGCACCGGCAGCGGGGCGATCGCGCTGTCCATCGCGCACTCACGGCCAGATGTCGAGGTGACGGCGGTGGATGCGTCCGCCGAGGCGCTGGAGGTCGCGTGCGAGAATACGCGGCGATTGAATATTTCCAATGCGCGCTTCATACAAAGCGACTGGTTCTCAGCACTGACCGGCGAGCGCTTCGACCTGATCGTTTCCAACCCCCCCTATATCGAAGACGCCGACGCGCATCTGGAACAGGGCGATTTGCGTTTCGAACCTCGGTCGGCGCTGGCTTCCGGTGCGGACGGGCTGGACGATATTCGCCGCATCATCTCCGATGCGAAAAAACACCTCAACGACAGCGGTTGGCTGATGTTCGAGCACGGTTACGACCAGGCTACGCGGGTGCGCGAGTTGCTCGAAGCAAGCGGGTTCGTCGAGGTGTTTTCGGCGCGCGACCTGTCCGGCATCGAGCGCGTCAGCGGCGGGCGATACGCCGGTGCAAGCACGCAAGCGATTCGATAGCCCGATGTTATAATCCGCGCCTCTTAAAAGGTGCCTCATGTCCGTCGTCCTGAATTTCAAATCCCATCTTTCCGACTTGTTCGCGCAGGCGTTGCGCGAAGTCGCTCCCGAACATGCCGATACGGTGATCCTGATCGAGCGCCCCAAGCAGGCGTCGCACGGCGATTACGCCTGCAACCTGGCGATGCAGTTGGCACGCCCGTTGCGCAAGTCGCCGCGCGATATCGCGAATGCACTGATCGCGGCGCTGCCACAGTCCGAGGCCGTCGCCAAGGTGGAGATCGCCGGCGCGGGCTTCATCAACGTGTTCATCGCGACGGCGGCCAAGCAGCGCGCGGTGCACGGCGTGCTGGCGGCGGGCGCGGGCTACGGCCATGTGCATACGGGACAGGGGCGCAAGGTGGGCGTGGAGTTCGTTTCCGCGAATCCGACCGGGCCTTTGCATGTCGGCCACGGGCGCGGTGCTGCGGTGGGCGATTGCCTGTGTAACGTGCTGCATGCGGCGGGCTGGAACGTGACGCGCGAGTTTTACTACAACGATGCGGGCGCGCAGATCGACAACCTGACTTTGTCGGTGCAGCTGCGCTGCAAAGGCGTCACGCCGGACGATCCGTCTTGGCCCGAGTCGGGCTATCGCGGCGACTACATCATGGATGTGGCGCGCAGCTACATGGCGAAGGAGACCGTAGAGGCGGACGATCAGCACATCACCGGCAAGGGCGATGTCAACGATGCCGAGGCGATCCGCCATTTCGCCGTGGCCTATCTGCGCCGCGAGCAAGACTTGGACCTGCGCGCATTCCAGGTGGAGTTCGACGTGTTCTCGCTAGAGTCTGCGCTGTACACCGAAGGCAAGGTCGAAGCGACGGTGCAGAAGCTGATCGCCAGCGGCCACACCTACGAGCAGGATGCTGCGCTGTGGCTGCGCACCACCGATTTCGGCGACGACAAGGATCGCGTGATGCGCAAGTCCGACGGCGGCTACACCTACTTCGTGCCGGACGTGGCCTACCATCTGGAGAAGTGGAAGCGCGGTTTCGTGCGCGTCATCAACGAGCAGGGCTCCGATCACCATTCCACGATCACGAGGGTGCGAGCCGGCCTGCAGGCGCTGGATGCGGGCATCCCTCAGGGCTGGCCGGACTATGTGCTGCACCAGATGGTGACGGTGCTGAAGAACGGCGAAGAGGTGAAGATCTCCAAGCGCGCGGGCAGCTATGTGACGTTGCGCGACCTGATCGACGAAGTGGGCTGCGATGCGACGCGCTACTTCCTCGCCGCGCGCTCGCCCGATTCGCAACTGGTGTTCGACATCGATCTCGCGAAATCGCAGAGCAACGACAATCCCGTCTATTACATCCAGTACGCCCACGCGCGCATCCACGCGGTGCTGGCGCAATGGGGCGGCGACCGCCAGAGCCTGCACCATGCCGATGTGAGCCCGTTGTCCAGCGATTACGAGACGCAGTTGCTGCAAAAGATGATCGACCTCCCCGAAGTGATCGAGCGCTCGGCGGAAGAGCTGGCACCGCATCTGATCGCGTTCTACCTGAAGGATTTGGCCGCGGATTTCCACAGTTACTATAATGCGTCGCGCTTCTTGGTCGATGACGAGCAGGTCAAGCTGGCGCGTCTGGCATTGATCGAAGCGTTGGCGCAAGTGCTGAAGAACGGCTTGGCGCTGCTCGGCGTCAGCGCACCGGAACAAATGTAAGGAACGAAAAGAGATGAGCAAAAATCCTGGCAACAAATCGGCCGCGCCGCGCAAGAGCGGCAGCCCGCTGCTGACCGGCATTCTGGTCGGCATGATTATCGGCGTCGCGATGGCGGCCGGACTGGCTTGGTTCATCATGAAGTCGCCCAGCCCCTTCGTGCAGAAGGAGCAGGTCGTGGTCAAACCGCCGGTGACAGAAGTTAAGCAGAAAGCCTCCGCCGCTGCGCCGGCAGCCCCTGTTGCCGCCCAATCCGAAATCGCCGCCTCCGGCGTGGCCGGTGACAAGCCGCGCTTCGAGTTCTACAAGGTGCTGACCGACAAGCCGGATGCCGGCACTCCGGTCAAGCCCGCCGACAAGGCGATCGAGGCCAAGCCGGTCGCCCAATACCTGCAGGCCGGTTCGTTCGCCAATGCCGACGATGCTGAGAATCTCAAGGCCAAGCTCGCCCTCCTCGGTGTCGAGGCCGCCATTCAGACCGTGACGATTCCCGACAAGGGCATACGGCATCGCGTGCGCCTCGGGCCATACAGGAGTGCGGACGAAATGAATCGTGCGCGCACCACGTTGAAACAAAACGGGGTCGATAGTACTCCAATCCCCGCGCAATAATCGCGTATCGATAAAAGGAGCGAGAAGTGAGAAACGTCATCAAGAGTCTGGTCGTCGCCGCTGCACTGCTGTTCGGTTCCACGGCATGTTCCGAAGAAGCAAACCAGGGTTACACCATGCTGGTTCCGGCGCAGCCGGCCGGTGCCAAGAAGATCGAAGTGCTGGAGTTCTTCTCTTACGGTTGTTCGCATTGCTTTCACTTGCATCATGACCTGGGCGCCTGGGCGAAGAAGATGCCCAAGGATGTCGAGCTGGTCTATGTGCCGGTGATCTTCCGCGACTCCGCCGAGCCGCTGGCGCGCACCTATTACGCGCTGGAGAGCATGCCCAATTTCGAGAAGATGCACGACGCCGTCTATCGCGGCATGCATGTGGAGAACGCCGAGCTGTTCGACCTCGATTCGATCGCCTCCTTCGTCGCGAAGCGCGGCGCGGATCGCACTAAGTTCACCGCGGCCTACAACTCGTTCTCGATGTCCAGCCGCATCTCGCGCGCCAAGCAGATGATCCGAAGCTACGCTATCCAAGGCACGCCGACGCTGATCGTGGACGGCAAGTATGTGATCACCGGCCTGCAGCCCGCCGACACCATCCGCGTGCTGGATGCAGTGATCGCCAAGGCGCGGAAAGAGCGCGGCAAGAAGTAAGTGAAGGTAGTCATATCTGGCGCGTCCAGCGGCCTCGGTTTGGCGTTGGCGCGCCATTATCTTGAGCGGGGTGCGGTGGTCGGCGTCTACGCCCGCCGCGCTGAATTGTTGCAAGCCCTTGCAGAGCAATTTCCAGAACAGGTTCATATTTACCCGCTGGACGTGCGCGATGCCGCTGCCCAACAGGCTGCCGCCGCCGATTTCATCGCTCGCGTCGGCACACCTGACATCGTGATTGCGAATGCCGGCGTCAGCATAGGCACGCTGACCCACTACGCCGAAGATAACGAGGTGTTCCGGCATGTGATGGACATCAACGTGCTGGGCGCGGTGCAGACCTTCCAGCCGTTTCTGGATGCGATGCGCGACGCGGGGCGCGGCCACCCCTCTCCTCAATCCTCTCCCGCAAGCGGGAGAGGAAGCAAACGAGAAAAACATTTCACTCTTGTGGGCATCGCCAGCGTCGCGGGCTTCCGCGGCCTGCCCGGCTCCGGCGCGTATTCCGCCTCCAAGGCCGCGCTGATCTCCTATCTGGAAAGCCTGCGTCAGGAACTGCGCGGCAGCGGCGTCAAAGTGGTCACCATCTGCCCCGGCTACATCCGCACGCCGATGACCGACATCAACCCCTATCCCATGCCCTTCATGCTGGAGGCCGACGAGGCCGCACGTCGCATCGCGCGCGTTATCGAGCGCGGCTGCTCGTTCAAGGTCGTGCCCTGGCAGATGGGCGTGGTCGGCGGATTGCTGAAACTGCTGCCGAACTGGCTGTTCGATCTGGCGTTCGCGAAGGTGAAGCGCAAGCCGCGCGGCACGCTGAGCTAGGAAGTTATCTTTCAAACCGAAAACCTTTTTGTCCACGGAAAACACGGAAGACACGGAAAATAAGAACAAAGCAAATGCATCTTGCGGTGAGCTTCATCATGCTATGGATGGAGCGTTGTTTCGCCTTTCGCCTTTCGCCTTTTTCCGTGCTTTTCGTGTTTTCCGTGGACAAATGTTTTTTACGGATTCATGTCCGCCCGCACCCTGAGAAATCTCGCGAAGCGCGGGATGCCGGTCTTTTCGTTCAGCCCGTTGTAGCGATAGCTCACCCAGATGCCCAACGGCGGCGGATCGTGGCGTTCCGCATCGGAAAACCCTGCGCCCAGCCGGAAGCGCAGCCCCTCGGGCGACTCCACTTCCAGCGCGCCCAGCATGCCCGCGAACTTGCCCTTGCCCGGCAGGTGCGCCACGACCTTGGCCTCGGCATCCTGGAAGGGCTTGAGCTTGAGCAGGTCGTCGTTGCGCTCGGCGCGATACAGCGACGAGCCACGATGCAGCATCAGTCCTTCGCCGCTCTGTCTGACGATGCGCTTCAGCAGCGTTTGCAGCTCGTTCCGGTCCGCCACCTTGAATTGTGCGACCTGTTGCAGCCAGGGCTGGCCGACTCGCGCGACGAGCTGTTGCAACGCCGCATTGCGCTCGTCGAACGTGCCGGGGTGCGCGGGCAGGTCGAACGCCATGAAGCGCAGCTTGCGCCACGCCGCATCGTCGGGCGTCTGCTGCCGGACGACGGAAACCGTCTGCGCGAATTGTCCGCGCGCGATCCACAGCTCGCCGTCCAGCGGCGTATCCGGCCAGCCGGCGGTGAACCACGATGGCGCATGGACGATCTCGCCGCCGCGCGTCAGTAACTGGCGACCGTCCCAATAACCGCGCATGCCGTCGAGCTTTTCGCTGACCAGGTATTCGGCCAGAGGGATCTCGTCGCGATAGATGTTCGCCAGCATCAGCGGCGGAGGTTCGCCGGCGAAAAGCGGAGTGGGTAGTTGCAGCAGGTAGAGCGCGAGCAGGAACGATGCGAGCAACTGCTTCATTTTCACTCCCGTCCTTCCGGCGAAGGCCGGAATCCAGATGAAAAAAATATCCCGCGTAGCGGCCAGTGCCTTGGGTTTTGTCCGCTACGCGGTCTGCTGATTCTGCTGGATACCGGCCTTCGCCGGTATGACGGCTTATCAGCCCGCGAGCTTCTGCTTCAGGATGTCGTTCAGCTGCGCCGGGTTGGCCTTGCCCTTGCTCGCCTTCATCGCGAGGCCGACGAAGAAGCCGAACAGCTTGTCCTTGCCACTGCGATATTCGGCGACCTTGTCGGCATTCGCGGCGATGATCTCGTCCACGATCTTTTCGATGGCACCGATGTCTGAAATTTGCTCCAATGCTTTTTTGACAATGATTGAGTCAGCATCACCGCCTTCGGTCCACATTGTACGGAATACTTCTTTGGCACCAGAATTGGAAATTCTTCCTTTAGCTACATAAGCCAATAGTTCTGAAAGTCGGTAAGCTTTAATTGGGCATTGAGTAATATCCAACTCGTCGCGATTTAGTTGTGCCGCCACCTCACCAATAATCCAATTTGCACAAAGCTTTGGGTTGTCTATATCGTTTTCAGTGTCCAAGTGCATCCGAGTTGAGTCAAAAAAATCGGCCATCTCGCGCGAGCTGGTCAGCACGCTGGCGTCATAGGCGGAGAGGCCGAGGTCGTTCACGTAGCGCGACTGTTTGTCGTGCGGCAGTTCCGGAAGCGTGGCGCGCACCTCGTCTATCCATTGCGCAGAAATGTCCAGCGGCAACAGGTCGGGGTCGGGGAAATAGCGGTAGTCGTGCGCGTCTTCCTTGCTGCGCATCATGCGGGTCTCGCCGCTGTCCGGGTCGAACAGGATGGTGGCCTGCTGCACCTTGCCGCCGTTTTCTATGGTGTCGATCTGCCATTGCACTTCGTAGTCGATGGCCTGCTGCATGAACTTGAACGAGTTCAGGTTCTTGATCTCGCGGCGCGTGCCGAGTTCGCCGCCGGGCTTGCGCACCGACACGTTCACGTCGCAGCGGAACGAGCCTTCCTGCATGTTGCCGTCGCAGATGCCGATCCAGCGCACCAGCGTGTGCAGCGCCTTGGCATAGGCCACGGCCTCGGCGGCGGAACGCATGTCCGGCTCGGAGACGATTTCCAGCAGCGGCGTGCCAGCGCGGTTCAGGTCGATGCCGGTCATACCGTGGAAGTCCGCGTGCAGCGACTTGCCGGCGTCTTCTTCCAGATGAGCGCGGGTGATGCGCACCACCTTCTCGTAAGGCTTGGCGTTACCCGACAGCGGCTCGACCTGTATGGTCAGCGCGCCCTGGCCGACGACCGGCAGATCAAACTGGCTGATCTGGTAGCCCTTGGGCAGGTCGGGGTAGAAGTAATTCTTGCGTGCGAACACCGAGCGCGGCGCGATATGCGCGCCGGTGGCGAGGCCGAACTTGATCGCGCGTTCCACAGCACCCTTGTTCAATACCGGCAGCACGCCGGGCAACGCAAGGCTCACCGCGTCGGCCTGTGTGTTCGGCTCCGCGCCGAACGCGGTCGATGCGCCGCAAAAGATTTTGCTGTTGGTCGAAAGTTGCGCATGCACTTCCAGACCGATAACGATTTCCCACTGCATCATTTGCTCCGTTTTTTCGATTGGGAAGGCAGGGCGGCGCGGACGCCGTCCCAGAAGGCGATGCGCGCCTCGATGGCGGCGCAGCCGGCTTTGGCGGATGCGCGCAATCTGACGTCGCTGCCGCCGCACAGGTGGCCCAGCAGTCGTAGCGACAGCGGGCCATGCAATTCGTCGTCGAGGTGGATGTGGCGTTCCAGGTAGTAGTGGAACAGCGGCGCCCTGCGTTTGCTTATTTTCATGTCGGCCAGCAGCGCGCGGAACATGCCGGGAATGACCTGCTCGCGGCCGAGTGCGAAGGCTGCCGCGACCACATGCGGTTTGCCGGTGTCGATAAAGCCGAAAGTGGTAAGCATGAACCGGCGCGCCGGCTCGGGGATCTTCGCGGTCTGCAGCGCCTTCTCGATGCCGTTGCGCTGCACCGAGCGCAGGAAGGCCTTGATCGGCCGCGTATCCGCGCCGACCTCTTCCATCGCCCCGAGGTAGAGGTCGAAATGGCTGATGAAGGTCGGCTTGCCCCTGGCGGTCGGCAGGCCCTCGTCGGTCTCTTCGCCCAGCACGATCTCGTTGATGAAGCGCTGGGCCTCGGTGACGGCGGCATCGCCGGTCGGCATCCAGGGAACCTGGCTGTCTGCCATGTGGCGTTGCAGGAATTTGAGCAGCGACATGAAATCCCACACCGAGTAGATGTGGTGCTCCATGAAGCGGCGCAGGTCGTCCATGTCGTGCACCGCACCGTAGATCGGATGGCGGTCGAGTTTCCGCTTGAGCGGGGAGATGCCGGTGAATCGGGTGAGTTTCATGGGTGTCAGAGCTGCGGCGCGCGGTTGTGCCAGTCGGTCGCCAGTTGATATTGGTGCGCCACGTTCAGCATGCGCGCCTCGTCGAAATAGTTGCCGATGATCTGCAAGCCGACCGGCATATCGTTGTCGCCGAAGCCGCAGGGTATCGACATGCCGGGCAGGCCGGCCAAATTCACTGCGATGGTGTAGATATCGGACAGATACATCTGCACCGGATCGTCGCCCTTTTCGCCGAGCTTGAATGCGGTCGAAGGCGAGGTCGGCCCCATGATCACGTCGCAGTGCTTGTACGCCTCGACGAAATCCTGCGCGATCAGGCGGCGGATCTTCTGCGCCTGGATGTAGTACGCATCGTAGTAACCATGCGAGAGCACATAGGTGCCTATCATGATGCGGCGCTTCACTTCCGCGCCGAAACCCTGCGAGCGGCTCTGCTCGTACATGTCCGCGAGGTCGCTGTAGTCGGGCGCGCGGTAGCCGTAGCGCACGCCATCGAAGCGCGACAGGTTGCTCGATGCTTCCGCGGGAGCCAGCACGTAGTACACCGGAATGGACAAGCGCGTATTCGGCAGGCTGATGTCGACCACGGTCGCACCGAGTTTTTTGTATTCGGCGATGGCGGCTTCGACCGCACGGGCGACGTCGCTGCCCAGACCTTCGGCGAAGAACTCCTTCGGCAGGCCGATGCGCAGGCCGTTCAAAGGCTTGTTCAAGTCGCGAGCGTAGTCTTCCTTGTCGCGTTGCAACGAAGTGGAATCGCGCTCATCGAAACCGGCCATGGTGTTCAGCAGCAACGCGAGGTCTTCCGCGCTGCGGCCCATCGGGCCGGCTTGGTCGAGGCTGGAGGCGAACGCGATCATGCCGTAGCGCGAGCACACGCCGTAGGTGGGCTTCAGGCCGGAGATGCCGCACAGCGCGGCGGGCTGGCGGATGGAGCCGCCGGTGTCGGTGCCGGTCGCCGCCGCGCACAGGCGCGCCGCAACGGCCGATGCCGTGCCACCCGACGAGCCGCCGGGCACGCGCGCCTTGTCCCACGGATTCTTCACCGCGCCGTAGTACGAAGTCTCGTTTGACGAGCCCATCGCGAATTCGTCCATGTTGGTCTTGCCGAGATTGATCGCGCCCGCATTGTTGAATTGCGAAATCACATGCGCGTCGTAGGGCGACACGAAGTTGTGCAACATTTTCGAGCCGCAGGTGGTCAGCCAGCCTTTGGCGCAGAAGATGTCCTTCTGTGCGACGGGGATGCCGGTCAGCGCGTCGGCGGAACCCGCGGCCAGCCGGGCGTCGGCGGCGCGCGCCTGCGCCAGCGACATCTCCGGGTTCAGCGTGATGTAGGCATTGAGCGCCGGGTTGTGCGCGGCGATGCGGTCGAGATAGAGCTGCGTCAGTTCGACGCTGGAAATTTTTTTGGCGCGCAGGGCGTCGCCGAGTTGCTTCAGGCTGGATTCAAACATGATCTATTCGATGACTTTCGGAACGAGGTACAGGCCCGCCTCGACCTGCGGGGCGATGGCCTGAAAAGCCTCGCGCTGATTGGTTTCCGTGACGACGTCCTCGCGCAGGCGTTGCGACAGATCCTGAGCATGGGACATCGGCTCGATACCGGCGGTGTTGACCGCCTGCATTTCGGCGATCAGGTCGAAAATACCGGACAACTGCGCACGGGCGGTTTCGATCTCCGGGGCGGTCATCGCCAAACGGGCCAGCCGGGCGACTTTTTCAACATCCTGGGTGCTTAAAGACATAGCAAAAACTTTATTGGAATAAGGCTAATAGAGTATCATACGCGGCTTCTACAGCGCACCTCTTTGACTTTCGGGATACATCATGTTTGGATTTTTAAACGGCTATTTTTCTAACGACCTCGCGATCGACCTCGGCACCGCCAACACCCTGATCTGGGTGCGCGGGCAAGGCATCGTGCTGGACGAGCCTTCCGTGGTTGCAATCCGTCAGGAAGGCGGGCCGAACGGCAAGAAGGTGATCCAGCAGGTCGGTCTGGCGGCCAAGCAGATGCTGGGCCGCACGCCGGGCAACATCACCGCGATCCGTCCGATGAAGGACGGCGTGATCGCCGACTTCACCGTCACCGAACAGATGCTCAAGCAGTTCATCCGCAAGGTTTACAAGGCCAGCATCTTCAGCCCCAGCCCGCGCATCGTGATTTGCGTCCCTTGCGGCTCCACCCAGGTCGAGCGTCGCGCGATTCGCGAATCCGCAGTCGGCGCCGGCGCGCGTCGCGTCGAGCTGATCGAGGAGCCGATGGCTGCCGCGATCGGTGCAGGCTTGCCGGTGGAAGAGGCGACCGGCTCGATGGTGGTGGACATCGGCGGCGGCACCACCGAAGTGGGCGTGATCTCGCTGGGCGGTGCGGTGTATTCCGGTTCGGTGCGCGTCGGCGGCGACAAATTCGACGAGGCGATCATCAACTACATCCGCCGCAACTACGGCATGCTGATCGGCGAAACCACCGCCGAGGAAATCAAGAAAACCATCGGCTCCGCATTCCCGGGTTCCGAAGTGCGCGAGATGGAAGTGAAGGGTCGCAACCTGGCCGAAGGCGTGCCGCGCAGCTTCACCATTTCCAGCAACGAAATTCTCGAAGCGCTGACCGACCCGCTGAACAGCATTGTCAGCGCGGTGAAGACCGCGCTGGAACAGACACCGCCCGAGCTGGGCGCCGACATTGCCAACAAGGGCATGGTGCTGACCGGCGGCGGCGCGCTGCTGCGCGACCTCGACCGTCTGCTGATGGAAGAGACCGGCCTGCCGGTGCTGATCGCCGACGATCCGCTGACCTGCGTGGTGCGCGGTTCCGGCATGGCGCTGGAAAGCATGGACAAGTCCACCAGTATCTTCACAACCGAATAACGCGTCCTGTCGATGATCTTGCATCGGGGCGCGTAGATGAGTAACGCGCAAACCTTCCAATTCTTCAATCGCGGCCCGTCGCCAGCGGCGCGGCTGGTGTTCTTCGTGGTGCTCTCTCTGTTGCTGATGTTCGTCGATGCGCGTTACCGCTATCTGGAGTCCGCGCGCAGCACGTTGTCTATGCTGGTCACGCCGATTCAGCAACTGGCGACGATGCCGGGCAAGTTGTGGCATCAAGCGGGCGAGTTCTTCGTCACGCAGGGCGGTCTGGTGGAAGAGAATCACGGCTTGCGCCAGCAGCACGGTCGCGACGCCGCATTACTGTCGCAATTGCAATCCCTGCAGCAGGAGAATCAGCATTTGCGCAACCTGCTGACGTTGCCGCAGCGCAGCGAGTTCTCCGCGCAGTCGGTCGAGATCCTGTATGCCGAACGCGATATATTCAAGCGCAAACTGCTGATCGGCAAGGGTGAGAACGCTTCGATCAAGCTCGGTCAGGTGGTGATGGACGACATGGGCATCGTCGGGCAGATCACCCGCGTCTATCCCTGGATGTCGGAGGTCACGCTGATCACCGAGAAGGATCATGCGGTGCCGGTGCAGGTGGTGCGCAACGGCTTGCGCACCATCGTGTTCGGTGCGGGAGACACCAGTCAGTTGTCGTTGCGTTACATGCCGGTCAGCTCCGATATTCAGAACGGCGACGTGCTGGTCACCTCGGGCATCGACGGCGTTTATCCGCCGGGTATTCCGGTCGCGAAAGTGGTCAAGATCGAGCGCGACGCGGCTTATCCGTTCGCGCGCATCTCCTGCCTGCCGTTGGCCGGCGTGGATCGCAACCGCCAGTTGCTGATCCTGTCCGACCTGCCGCCGCTTCCTGTGCAGCCGGCAGAGGAATTGCCGCCGGGAACCGGCAAGGATGCCAAGACCGGAGGGAATGGCTGATGTCCTATCTTTCGCCATCCACACCGGAAATCCAGCGCCCGGTCGGCAACATCTTTATCGTGCTCAGCGTGCTGATCGCGCTGTTTTTGAACGCGTTGCCGTGGGAAGGCTGGTGGCTGGCGTTGCGCCCGGATTTCGTCGCGCTGGTGATGTTGTACTGGTGTACGCACACGCCGTTGCGGGTCGGTATCGGGCTGTCTTGGGCGGCCGGCATGCTGGCCGATGTGGCCGATGCCAGCCTGTTCGGCCAGCATGCGCTGGCTTATACGCTGCTCGCCTTCGGCGGCGTGGTGCTGCATCGCCGTCTGCAGATGTTCGACCTGCGTCAGCAGACCACGCAGGTGCTCGGTATCTTTGCGCTGACCTACGGGGTGTATGCGCTGGTGCACTGGCAGGTGAACGGCTATGTGATGTGGGCGTACCTTCTCGGCTGCCTGACTTCGACCCTGCTGTGGGCGCCGCTCAGCATCATGTTCCAGGCGATGCGGCGGGCGCGCGTGGAACGTGAATGAACAAGCACGTCGAATTAAAAAACCACCTTCGCGAGATTTTCTATTTCCGGTTGCGATTGGCTATCGGCGTCGGCTTTGTGCTGACGCTGATGGCGATCCTGCTGCTACGCTTCCTCTATTTGCAGGCGGTGCGCCACGACTATTACCAGACGCTGGCGGAAAGCAACCGCATCTCCGTCGTGCCCATCGTGCCGAACCGCGGCCTGATCCTCGACCGCAACGGCATTGTGCTGGCACACAACTATTCCGGCTACACGCTGGAGATCACGCCGACCAAGACCGGAGGGCTGGAAGAGACGATCAACGAGCTGTCCACGCTGGTCGAGATCACGCCGCGGGACCGCAAGCGGTTCAAGAAGCTGCTGGCCGAGCGGCGCAACTTCGAGAGCCTGATGATACGCAACAAGCTCACCGACGAAGAAGTTGCGCGCTTCGCCGCACAGCAATACCGTTTTCCCGGCGTCGAGATCAAGGCACGATTGTTCCGCGACTACCCCTACGGCGAGCAGATGTCGCATCTGCTCGGTTATATCGGGCGCATCAACCAGACCGATGTCGAGGAGCTTGAAGAAAACGACCTCGCGGCGAATTATCGCGGCTCAGATTACATCGGCAAGACCGGGCTGGAGCAGAGCTACGAGAGCGAGCTGCACGGCAAGACCGGCGTCGAACAGGTCGAAGTCGATTCCGGAGGACGCGCTGTGCGCATCCTGTCGCGCACGCCGCCGTCTTCCGGCAACACGCTGGTGCTCAGCATAGACGCGAAGCTGCAGGAGATCGCGGTGCAGTCGTTCGGCAATTATCGCGGCGCGTTGGTCGCGATCGATCCGCGCAACGGCGAGGTGCTGGCCTTCGTCAGCAAACCGGGCTACGACCCCAGCCTGTTCATCGACGGCATCGACCCGCAGAACTGGGACGAACTGAACAACTCGCCCGATACGCCGCTGAACAACCGCGCGCTACGCGGCCAGTACCCGCCGGGTTCCACGATCAAGCCGTTCATGGCGCTGGCCGGGCTGCATTACGGCACCCGTTCGCCCGAGCGCACCATTAGCGATCCCGGCTATTTCACCTTGCCCGGCAGCGGCCATCAATACCGCGACTGGAAGAAGGGCGGGCATGGCAGCGTGGACATGTTCAAGTCCATCGTGGTGTCCTGCGACACCTATTATTACGGCCTCGCGACCGAACTGGGCATAGACAAGATTTTCAATTACCTGTCGGGTTTCGGCTTCGGCAAGAAGACCGGCATCGACCTCGAAGGCGAGACCTCCGGGCTGTTGCCGTCGCAGGAATGGAAGATGCGACGCTACAAGCAGAAGTGGTATGCCGGAGACACCGTATCGGTCGGCATCGGCCAGGGCTACAACCTGGTCACGCCGATGCAACTGGGCTATGCCACCGCGACGCTGGCGAACAACGGCGTGGCCTACAAGCCGCATCTCGTCCGGGAAGTGCGCAGCGCACGCATCAGCGAAAACCGCGTGATCGAGCAAAAACAGGCGTTCGACCTCAAGCTCGATCCGGCGAATTACGACCTGGTGCGCCGCGCGATGGTTGCAGTCACCCAGCCCGGCGGCACGGCGGTGTCGGCATCGGCCGGCGCACCCTACCAGATCGCCGGCAAGACCGGCACCGCACAGGTGATCGGCATCAAGCAGGGCGCGACCTACAACGAGAGTCAGGTGAATGAGCGCCACCGCGACCATGCCTGGTTCATCGCCTTCGCGCCGGCAGAGGCGCCAACGATTGCGCTGGTGGTGCTGGCCGAAAACGGCGGCCACGGCGGCGGCACCGCCGCCCCGATTGCGCGTAAGGTGCTGGACTATCATCTGCTCGGCAAGGTGCCGCAACCGCTGCCGGACGTGGCCGACAAGGAGGGCGAGGAGAATGACTAGGCGACAGTTGTGGCTGCGTTTCATCGCGCATATCGATCCTCCGCTGATGCTGGGCATAGGCCTGCTGATGCTGACCAGCCTGATCGTGCTGTATAGCGCCGACAACGCGAGCTTCGGGCAGCCGCTGAAACAATTGGCCAATATCACGATCGGTCTGACCTGCATGTGGCTGGTCGCCAACCTGCCGCTGCACTACCTGATGCGCACCGCGATCCCGATCTATGCGCTGGGGCTGACGCTGCTGATCGGCGTCGCGCTGTTCGGCGAGATCAGCCACGGCGCGCGGCGCTGGCTGAACCTCGGCGTCATGACCATTCAGCCGTCCGAGCTGATGAAGATCGGCGTGCCGCTGATGATGGCGTGGTACTTCGAGAAGCACGAGGCGACGCTGACGATGAAAAATTATGTCGTCGCCACGCTGCTGTTGCTGGTGCCGGTCGCGCTGATCGCGCGCCAGCCCGACCTCGGCACCGCGCTTTTGATCTCCGCCAGCGGATTTTATGTGCTGTTCCTCGCCGGTCTTTCCTGGCGCGTGATGGGCGGGCTGGCCGTCGGCGCGCTGGCCGCCGCGCCGTTCATGTGGGGCATGCTGCACGACTACCAGCGCCACCGCATCCTGATGCTGTTCGATCCCGAGCAGGACGCGCTGGGCAAGGGCTACCACACCATCCAGGGCATGATCGCGGTCGGCTCCGGCGGCATATTCGGCAAGGGTTATCTCGACGGCACGCAGACCCATCTCGACTTTCTGCCCGAGCGCACCACCGATTTCATCTTCGCCGTCTACGCCGAAGAGTTCGGCCTGTTGGGCAACCTGTTCCTGATCGGGTTGTATCTGTTCGTGATCGGCCGCGGCTTCATCATCACCGCGAACGCCTCGACCTATTTCACGCGGCTGATGGCAGGCAGCATCACGCTGACCTTTGCCACCTATGCCTTCGTCAACATGGGCATGGTCAGCGGCATCCTGCCGGTGGTCGGCGTACCATTGCCGCTGGTGAGCTACGGCGGCACGTCGCTGCTGACCCTGTTGCTGGGTTTTGGTATGCTGATGAGCATAGAAACGCACAAGAAGTTAAATAAAACGTAGGGAGGAAGCATGGGCAGGCAAATCACGATTCTGGTGTTGGCAGCGCTGATGCTGGCCGCGTGCAGCAGCACACCGCAACGCAAGGTGGAAACGCGCGGCACTCCCGCACCGGTCGAGGCGCGCACGGTCGGGACCGCTACCCCGTCCGGCGCCGGCGGCTATCTCGTCGGCGACGGTCCGGGCGCGGATGCGCCGGCCAACATCGATGACATCCCCGATGCCGAGCCCAGGAGCGAGCCGCTGCATCGCTATGCCAACCGTCCCTATGTCGCACTCGGCAAGACCTACACGCCGATGACCATCGCCGGGAAACATCGGGAGCGCGGCATCGCTTCCTGGTACGGAAAGAAATTCCACGGCCTGCGCACCTCCAGCGGCGAGGTGTACGACATGTACGGCATGACTGCCGCCCATCCGACGCTGCCCATTCCCAGCTATGCGCGCGTCACCAGCGTCGCGAACGGCAAGTCGGTGGTGGTGCGCATCAACGACCGCGGCCCGTTCCTGCATGAGCGCGTGATGGACCTGTCTTACACCGCCGCGCACAAGCTCGGCATCCTAGGCAACGGCAGCGCGGAAGTCGAAGTGGAGAGCATCGCCCCGAGCGCGATTGTCGGCAACGTCGCCAGGGCTGAGCCCGTTCAGATTCGGCCGCTGGAGCCGGTCCAGACCCGGCCGCTGGAGCCGGCCAAACCTGCGGTGGTCACGCCGGTAGTCGCCGGCGGCAACGTCTACCTGCAGCTCGGCGCATTCAAGTCGCGCGATGCGGCGGAGAGCTTCATGGCGAAGATGCGCGCCGAACTTGGCGATGTCGGTCGGGAGATCGGCCTGTTCGTGAAGGGCGGCTACACACGCATCCACCTCGGCCCCTATGCCGACCAGAACGAAGCGCGCAGCAGCGCCGAGGGACTGCAGGGGCGGCTGGGGTTCAAACCGATGGTGAACTTGCGTTGATTTTTCCGCTCTGACTCGGTTCCCATAAATCAGCAAGGCGCACGGAGGCGCCGTTGCCCCGTCATGAAACTGCGCGCATTATCGTTACCGGCTGCCCTGTATGCGGCCTTCCTTCCCCTCGCTTCCGCTGCGGAGAGCGAATTCCTGCAATGCGCATCCAGGCCGAACGACAGCGAGCGACTGAAGTGCTACGACGATCTCGCGTCCGCCCGGTTGCGCACCAGCGCGCCATTCCAAGTTATGAGTGCAGAAGCGGCACCTGTCGGCCCCGCACCGGAGATCGTGGTGCCCGAGCGGGAGCGTGCGCGCAAAGAGCGCAGCTATCTCACTCGCACATGGAATCTCGACGGACGGAACAGGGAAAACGGCACGCAATTGACGCCGCTCCGGCCATATCGGACGAGTTACCTGATCGCGCGGACGTCGTCCCGCACGAACAGGCAGCCCGCCTCGCCCGCGCCCGGCCATACCACTGCGACGCCGCTCGACCTCGATGCGCTGGAAGCGAAGTTCCAGTTCAGCTTCAAGGCCGAGATCATGAACTACCGGCAGATCGACTGGCTGGGTTTCAATGACTTCCGGCTGTGGGGCGCCTACACCCAGCAATCCAACTGGCAGGCGTTCAACGCGCGCAACTCGTCCCCATTCCGCGAGACCAATTACGAACCCGAACTGATCGCCACCTTCGGCACCGGCAACACCGCCTCCAGCCTGAAGATGGTTAATCTCGGACTGGTGCACCAGTCGAACGGCAAGGGTGCGACCAACTCGCGCAGCTGGAACCGCGCCTACGTGCAAGGCGGGTGGGAATGGGACAACAACCTCAGCATGCTGGCGCGCGGCTGGTGGCGCATCCCTGAGAGCGTCGTAAACGACGACAATCCGGACATCGAGGATTTCGTCGGACGCGCCGATGCGATGATTCGCTGGGAGCCGAGCAGGACGCAGTCGGTCACGCTGCTGCTGCGCAACAACCTGTATCTGGGGCATAACCGCGGTTTCATGCAGCTGGATTGGACCACGCCGGTGTTCGTCGGCAAATCGGCGAAGTTGCATGCGCAGGTGACTACCGGTTATGGCGAGAGTTTGATCGACTACAACCACAGGCAGACGACGTTCGGGCTGGGGGTGTCGTTCAGGGAGTGGTAGAAAGCTACTGCGGTGGTCACCTGCGGCGTTGCGCGGTGCTCGGAATCCTCATGTACTGAATGTACATTCCGGTTCCTGCGCTCCGTGCGCCTTGCATCTGACCATCCTCGCTACGCTTTCCAGTGGTGCTACTCGTCGGCGCACAGGGGAGTGAAAAGCGAAAACCAAACAGCTGCATGGTGGGCTGCGCCCACCATGCATTTTGCTACGCGGCTCGGAAAGGAGTGGTAGAGGCCACCACCTTCTCCGCTAGTTCATGTTTTCCAACCTTCTCGAGCATTCGTCGTACAGAGCTCACGGCAAGAGGGCTCGAAACTGAGGGCCCAAGAATTATTTGATGCACGATTCTTACAAGTGAAAGTTCTTCTTTTGTGAGGCCGTTGATCGGCTTAATCTTAAATTTGAATTTTGGTTCAATTCCATTGCGACCGATTGCATAGTGAAGCATGTCATCCATTTTGTGGGCGGAGTCCCGCTCCCTTAAATAAACTGCTCGCCATTCTCTTTCCTCCGAAAATCCACGGTGCTTAGTGAATATCGAGAAAATTTTGATACGTTCAAAGAGAGCATGTGCGGGCAAATACAATTTCTCGTCGGGAATGGAGTTGATTCTCAACAGTTCAGCAAGCTCTTCAAGTTTCTTATCAATCCATTGGAGTCGCTCATCTCGTGATGCATAGGTGACTTTAGAAAAAATTAATGGGGCACCTTCAATATGCTCAATTTTCGTAGTGTCGAAGATGATAGCGGCTCCATTGCCATTTCCCCCATAGCCTCGCCACATAGAGAGCAATCCATCTGCATCATTATCAAAGTCATGTTCTGCTAGACAGAATACGTAAGTATCAAAAGCATGTTCATTGCTAAACTTACTCAAATAATTTTCAAAATGGCTGTAGAGCAAGTCGTAGCGTTTCTGGTCGCCACAAGCAGATTTAATAGCCTCGTGTTGTCGAAAAGCTTGTGCTCCCTCAAGAACCCCGAATCTCAACTCCTCCATATCATTCATGTACAGAGGATTTGAAAACCATAGTTCATCATTAGCCATGATGCTCTCTAGAGTGGCTATTGACGTGTAATGTGCGAGTAGTGGCCGCTGGACAGGAAATGTCTCTGCACGTTGTATATCCTGCCAAAGTGGATTAAACGCACTATAAATCTCATCGTCTGATTTCATATTTTTGCAATATTTGAGTTATTTAATTGTGCCTCATTCGACTAGCTAACTCTCAGCACCAACCCCTTCAAATACGCCCCCTCCGGAAAACTCAGCAACGTCGGATGATCCGGACTCGCGTGCAGTCGGTGCACGATCTGCGCATCCACTCCCGCATCCAGCGCCGCGCCTGCGACGATCTTCTGGAACAAGTCTTCGCTGATGCCGCCGGAACAGGAGTAGGTGGCGAGCAGGCCGCCCGGGCGCAGCAGCTTGAAGCCGAGCAGATTGATGTCCTTGTAGCCGCGCGCAGCTTTTTCGGCGAAGGCGGCGGTGGGGGCGAACTTCGGGGGGTCGAGGATGATGAAGTCGAAGCTGCGGCCCTGGTCGCGCAGTTTGCGCAGTGCGAGGAACACGTCGGCTTCCTGCCATTCGGCCTTGGCCGCATCGAGGCCGTTGTTCTTCAGGTTCTCGTCGGCGATGCGCAACGCGTCGCCGGAGACGTCGATGGACAGCACCGATTTCGCGCCGCCCCTAAGCGCGTAGAGCGAGAAGCCGCCGGTGTAGCAGAAGCAGTTCAGCACGTCGCGGTCCTTCGCCAGCGTCTCGGTCAGCGCGCGGTTGTCGCGCTGGTCGAGGAAGAAGCCGGTCTTCTGGCCCTCGGCGACGTCCACCGCGAAGCGCAGGCCGTGCTCGACGACTTCGACATGCTCGGGCAGTGTGCCCCGAAGCACGCCGGTGCGTTTCTCCAGCCCTTCCAGTCCGCGCCCGTCGGAATCGGAGCGTTCGTAGATGCATGCGGGGTTGCACAGTTCCTGCAGGATGTCGGCGATGGTGTCGCGCCAGCGTTCCGGGCCGGCGCTGCCGAGTTGCAGCACCAGCGTGTCGCCGTAGCGGTCGACGATCAGGCCGGGCAGGCCGTCGGATTCGGCGTGGATCAGGCGCATTCCGGTGTTCTCCGACGAACCCTCACCCCGGCCCTCTCCCGCTTGCGGGCGAGGGAGCAGGGCGTGTCGCGCGGCCAGTGCGGACGCGATTTTCTTGCGGAAGAATGCGGCGTCGATGCTCTCCGCTTCGTCCCACGACCACACGCGCGCGCTGATCTGTGAAGTCGCGCTGTAGGCGGCCCAGGCGAGGAAGTTCCCGGCGGCGTCGCGCACCGGCAAGGTGTCGCCGGTGGCGGGCGCGCCATCCACGCGCGCTACTGCGCCGGAGAATATCCAGGGGTGGCGGCGCTGCAACGATTTCTCGCGCCCCGCGTGGAGCATGATGCAGGGCCGCGCTTCCGCTGCGCCGTGAACAATGTTGCGCGGCGCGCTTTCCCGTGGTGCAGAAGGTTTCTCGTCGCGCCGGGTGCGCTTGCGAAAGTCCCTGTTCCCTTGCGAAGGGCGGTGCGGTGTAGAGGGCGATCTGGCTTTTGCTGGTTTGGGTTTTGGGCTGGTCATATTTTCACTGGGCTTTTCTTCTTCGCGCGCGGATGGGCCGCGTCGTAAATTTTGCTGAGGTACTGGAAATCGAGATGGGTGTAGACCTGCGTGGTCGAGATGCTGGCGTGGCCGAGCATCTCCTGCACCGCGCGCAGGTCGCCTGAGGATTGCAGCACATGGGTCGCGAACGAGTGGCGCAGCAGGTGCGGATGCACGTTGCTGTTTAGCCCCTGCCGGATGCCCCATTGCTTCATGCGCAGTTGCACGACGCGCGGCGTGATGCGGCTGCCGCGCGCGCCGACGAACAGCGCGGTTTCTTCCGCCTTGGCGAGTTGGACGCGAACGCTTAGCCAGACTTGCAACGCGGCGATCGCATGGCTGCCCAGCGGCACGATGCGCGTCTTGCTGCCCTTGCCGGTGACGCGCACTTCGCCGCCGGAGAAATCGAGCTGTTCCGGGTCGAGGTTCACCAGTTCCGCCAAACGCAGGCCGGACGAATAGAACAGCTCGAACATCGCCTTGTCGCGTATCGCCTCCGGTGTGTCCGCGGGGATGTCGACCAGTCGCACGGCCTCGTCCGGCGACAGCGCCTGCGGCAAGGTCTTCGGCGATTTCGGCGCGCGCAGGCCGACGCAGGGATTGTCGGTGTAGCTATGGTCGCGCATCAGATAGGTGTAGAAGCCGCGCCATGCCGACAGCATGCGCGCCAGCGAACGTCCACCCAGGCCCTTGCCGTGCAGTTGCGCGATGTAGCGGCGGATGTGATGTATCTTGAGATTGGAGAGCGGCGTGTCGGCCGCCAGTTCGAACAATCGGCGCAGGTCGCGCGCGTAGTTCTCGGCGGTCAGTTCGGAATAGCGTTTCTCGTTGCGTAGCCATGCCAGATAACCATTCAGGTAATTTTGATTGGATGTGGCGGCGGTCATGCGAAACCCGTCATTCCGGCGCAGGCCGGAATCCAGTCAGGAAAAAGATATCCCCGCAGCGCGGGGACAAAACCTAAATGCATCTTTGATAAAACCGCTGGATTCCGGCCTGCGCCGGAATGACGGAATGTGAAATGCGATTCATTGATGGTCGAGATACGGATGCAGCGCCGCGCTCACCGCTTCGGAGATGCGCTGCAGGAACAGCGTGCCCATCTCCGGATAGAAGCGTTGCTTGTCCTCGCTTGCCAGCACCAGCATGCCTATCGTGACTTCGCCAGCGTGCAGCGGCAGGTAGGCGAAGGAGTGAAGATGCTTGCCGATTTCGCCGAACCAGCTTGCCGTGTCGTGCGGCGGCTGGTGCAGGCAGACCGGGTCTTCCTGCTCGTCGGCGAACGCCAGCACTTCGACGGTGGGCGGGTTGATCTGCCATACGCGCAGCGCAATATGCGGCACGTCGAAGATATCCTTCAGCAGGTGCGGCACCATTTCCTGCAAGGTGGCAAGATCGCGCCCGGCGAACAGGGAGACGACGAAGGCCTGCACCTTGCGTTGCAGCGCATCGTTCTCCAGCCCGTAACCCATCAGTTCGTGCAGCCGCTTCTCCAGCGCCTGGTTCTTTTCGCGCAGCGTGATCATCTGCCGCTCGGGCAGCGAGATGGTGCGGCCGCCGTGCGGGTGTGGCAGCGTGATCTGCGCCAGCAGGTCGATGTGGTTCTCGAAAAATTGCGGATTGTCCTGCAGATACTGTGCGACGTCTTCGGCTCTCATTGTTGCTCCCTTATAGATGTATTTCGCCTTCGAATACCGTGATTGCGGGGCCGGTCATCAGCACCGGCTCGTCTTCGCCTGCCCATGCGATTGTCAGCGTGCCGCCGTGCGTCGCGACGTTCACCGGGCTGTCCAGCAGGCCGCGGCGGATGCCGGCGACGACAGCGGCGCAGGCGCCGGTGCCGCAGGACAGCGTCTCGCCCGTGCCTCGCTCGAACACGCGCAGACGGATGTGACTGCGGTCCATCACTTGCATGAAGCCGGCGTTGACGCGCTTGGGGAAGCGCGGGTGATGTTCGATCAGCGGTCCCAGCTTTTCCACCGGTGCATGCTCGACGTCGTCCACGACTTGCACCGCATGCGGGTTGCCCATCGATACCGCGCTGATCGTAAGATTCTCGCCCTCGACTTCCAGCGTCTCGGTGACCGCGCCCTGTCCGTCGAACGGAATGCGCACGGGATCAAACACCGGTGCGCCCATGTTCACGGTCACGCGACCGTCCGCTTCGAGGCTGGGGCGGATCAGGCCGCCGTAAGTCTCGACGACGATCTCGCGTTTCGGCGTCAGCTTGTGCTCGTGCACGAAGCGCACGAAGCAGCGCGCGCCGTTGCCGCATTGCTCGACCTCGCCGCCGTCGGCGTTGAAGATGCGGTAGCGGAAGTCGGCCTCCGGCTGCTGCGCCTTCTCGACCAGCAGGATCTGGTCGCAGCCGACGCCGAAATGGCGGTCGGCGAGGAAGCGGAACTGCTCGGGCGTCAGCTCGATCTTCTGGCGCACACCGTCGATCACGACGAAATCGTTGCCCGCGCCATGCATTTTGGTGAATTTGAGTATCATTTTTGTAGTTCTTTATGCCTGTAACAATCGGTCGTGTGGTCGTTCACCATGCCGGTCGCCTGCATGAGCGCGTAGCAGATCGTGCTGCCGACGAACTTGAAGCCGCGCCGTTTCAATTCGCGGCTCATCGCATCCGACTCGGTGGTGCTCGCGGGCACATCGGCGAGGCTGCGCCACGCATTCTGCCTCGGCCTGCCGTCGACGAAGCGCCAGATGAAGCTGTCGAAGCTGCCGAACTCCTGCTGCACTTCGAGGAACTTCTGCGCATTGACGACCGCGGATTGCACTTTCAGGCGGTTGCGCACGATCCCCGGATTCTGCAGCAGCGATTCTATTTGATTCGCGTCGTAGCGGGCAACGCGCGTTGCATCGAAATTGTCGAATGCGGCGCGGTAGTTGTCGCGTTTTTTCAGGATCGTGATCCAGCTCAGCCCAGCCTGAGCGCCTTCGAGTATCAGGAACTCGAACAGCGCACGGTCGTCATGCAGCGGAACGCCCCATTCGGTGTCGTGGTAGGCGCGATACAGCGGGTCGCTGCCCGACCAGACGCAGCGGGTCTTCATGAAAGAAACAACTGGTCCACGAAAGACACGAAAAGCACGAAATGAAACCAGAGATGGCCTTCGGTTCGAGACATGTCAATTGGGTTCGGTATCAACATAAGGAAATTTGATTCTGAGTTCGTTTTTCGTGCTTTTCGTGTCTTTCGTGGACAACGGGTTCTCTGTTTACGCGCAGAACTGCATGCAGTCGCGCCATATGCAACGGTCCATCACCACGACGATGCCAGCATCGCGTGCGCGCTGTGCGGCTTCTTCGTGGATCACGCCATCCTGCAGCCAGATGCGCTTGATGCCCAGTTTGATGCAACTGTCTACGATCCCCGGCACATGCTCGGGTGCTCGGAACACGTCGACGATGTCCGGCAGCTCCGGCAGGCTCTCCAGGTCGGGATAGGCTTTTTCGCCGAGCACCTCGTCGGTTGCGGGCCGCACCGGGACGATGCGGTAGCCCTTGGCCTGCAAGCCTTGTGCGACACCGAAGCTGGGGCGAGACGGGTTGGGCGACAGGCCGAGGACGGCGATGCTGCGCACCTCGTGCAACAGTCGGCGAATATCTTCGGAAGAGGGATTGGCGAAGGTCATGTCAGGTTCCAGAAAGCTCGTTAATGTAAAACTCGCGTAGCGATTCGTTTGCCTGGCTGCGCCCCCCTCGCTACGCTCTCCCCGCAAGCGGGAGAGGAGAGCGTAGCGAGGAGCCGAGGTGAGGGAAACGGGCATGGCAAGTTTCATTATCAGGGGCGGCAATGCCCGTTGGCTATAATAAACCAACACCACACAGATAAGGGGCAAGACCTTGAGCGCGATCCATCCTGCGGAATTGTCCTTTATCACCCGGCACGCGCCGTTCGACCGCATGGAACTGAACCATGTGCTGTGGATGATGGAACGCATGAATCTCGGCTATTACGCCGAGGGCGAGGTGATCGTCTCGCCCGAACAAGGGGCGGTGGATCGCTTTCTGGTCATCAAGCAGGGCGTGGTGCACGGCGAGCAGAACGTCGCAAAGGTTTCCGATGCCGACACATGGCTGGAGCTGATGGAAGGCGAATGCTTCCCGCTGGGTGCGCTGCTGGCCAACCGCCCGGTCGCCAGCGTCTATCGCGCCGGCAGCGACGTCTTCTGTTACGAACTGCTCGCCTCCGATTTTCATATCCTGCTCGTCATGAGCGCGCCGTTCCGCGATTTCTGCACAAGGCGCATCGCCAACCTGCTGGAGCACTCCAAGCAGGTGATACAGGCGCAATACAGCCAGTCCAGCACCGAGCAGCAGTCGCTGGCCAGCCCGCTGTCGGCGATCATCCGCCGCGAGCCGGTCACCTGCGCGCCCGACACGACGGTGCGGCAGGTGCTGGCGACGATGAGCGAGCAGCGCATCGGCTCGATGGTCGCCGTGGATGCGGACGGGCGGCCGCTCGGCATCATGACGCTGCACGACGTGCTGGACCGCATCGCGATCCCGCAGATCGACCTCGACCAGCCGGTCATCGGCATCATGAGTGACAGGCTGTCCACGCTGCCGCCGCAGGCGCTGGCGTATGAGGCGGCGCTGACGATGGCGAAGCACGGCTTCCGCCATGTGCTGGTGGTCGAGAACGAAAAACTGGTCGGGCTGGTATCGGAGAAGGATCTGTTCGCGCTGCAGCGCGTCGGCCTGCGCCAGATCGGCGCGACGATACGCAACGCCGAATCGGTTCCGGTGCTCGGGCAGGCCGCGACCGACATCCGGCGCATGGCGCACAACATGATGGCGCAGGGTGTCGCGCCGGAACAGCTGACCCAGTTCATCTCCACCTTCAACGACCTGCTCACCGTGCGCGCCATCGAACTGGAATTCGAGGCGGCCGGATTGTCCGGCACGCCGCTGCACGAGGGCGTCTGCTGGATGGCGCTGGGCTCCGAGGGGCGCGTCGAGCAGACGCTGAACACCGATCAGGACAACGCGATCATTTTCGAAGTACCGCCGGGCATGGATGCCGAGCAGGTGCGTGCGCAGTTGCTGCCGGTCGCAAGGCGCATCAACGAGACGCTGGCGGCGTGCGGCTTCCCTTTGTGCCGTGGCGAGATCATGGCGAGCAACCCGAAATGGTGTTTGTCGCTGGAGGAGTGGAAGCGCACCTTCGGCGACTGGATAGGCGGCGGCTCGCCGGAGCAGCTGCTGAACGCTTCCATTTTCTTCGACTTCCGTGCGCTGTACGGTGCGGAGAATCTCGCAGACGACCTGCGCGGCTGGCTCTCACGAGTCGCCAGTGACAACAGCCGCTTCCTGCACATGATGGCAGGCAATGCGTTGCGTAACCGTCCGCCGCTGGGCGTGGTGCGCGACTTCGTGGTGGGCAAGGAAAACAAGCTCGATCTCAAGCTGAACGGCGTCACGCCGTTCGTCGATGCCGCGCGCATATTCGGCCTCGCCGCCGGCGTGAAGGAAACGAACACCATACAGCGGCTGCGCTCCAGTGCGGAGAAACTGAACTTTCAGGAGGCGGAAGTCGATGCATGGGTCGAGGCCCTGTTGTTCATCCAGGTGCTGCGCATGCGTCACCACGATCAATCGAATTCGCAGGGCGCAAGCGACGAGGTGCTGGACAATCTGATCGACCCCGAAAAACTGAACGAACTGGACAGGCGCATCCTGAAAGAGGCGTTCCGTCAGGCGCGCAAACTGCAGTCGCGCCTAGCGCTGGAGTACCAGCTTTGAGGAAGCTGTTCGAGCGCTGGTTCGCCCCCCGCCTTCGTCTGACGCCGAAACAGGCAGCGCGTCTTGCCGCTTGGCATGCGCTTCCGGCAGTGCCGCAGCCCCCTCGACGCTGCGTGGTCGTGGATGTCGAAACCACGGGTCTGAACCTGATGAGCGACACGCTGATTTCCATCGGCGCGGTGGCGATGGTGGATGGGCGCATCGCGCTCGGCGACAGTTTCTATGTGGTGTTGCAGCAGCGTGTGAGCAGCCGCAAGGAAAACATCCTGGTGCACGGCATTTCCGGAACCGTGCAGCGCGAAGGCATGGAGCCGGTCGAGGCGATGTTGGCGTTCCTCGAATTCTTGGGCAAATCCCCGCTGGTGGCATTTCATGTCGCGTTCGACGAAACCATGATACGGCGCGCCCTGCGCCAGTATCTGGGGATGTCGTTCAAGCATCCGTGGCTGGATCTGGCCTATGTCATGCCCGCCCTGTATCCGGCGCTGGTCTACAGTCATCGCGTGCTGGACGACTGGATCAAGCGTTTCAATATACGCATCGATGCACGGCACAATGCGCTGGCGGACGCATTGGCGACCGCACAATTGCTGCAAGTCGCGCAGACCCAGGCCCGCAAAAAAAATATCGCCGGCTTTGCCGGGCTGCGCGATCTGGAAAAGGCCCAGCGCTGGAGCCGCGGCGTAAGTTGATCGTAAGCCTTCCGGCTTATTCTTCGCAAGCAAGAGGCGGGAAACCGCCCACGTCACCCGGACTTGTGGCATTCCCGACATGATTCGTCGTCCGGCGGATGAAACGTCCCCCGCCGGAAAAGCGCTGCCTGCCGCCGGGATGTGCATGCGACGCAATCGTGAGAGAATCGGGCCCGTTTTTTGCATGATCAGCGCGGACAATTTTTATTTACCTGCAGGATATTCCGAAAGAACCGAGATATGGATTCGTTGTTAGTTGTGATATTCGTCATCGCCTATGCGGCCATCGCCTTCGAGCATCCGCTGAAGATCAACAAGAGCGTGCCCGCCTTGATAGGCGCGGGGTTGCTCTGGACCATCTATGCGGTATCTGCCGGCCATGTGACCGAGCAGCTGAACGAGACCCTGTCTTCGACCGCGCAGATCATCTTCTTCCTGATGGGCGCGATGGCCATCGTCGAGGTGATCGACGCCCACGACGGCTTCGAGGTCATCACCGACAGGATCAAAACCACCAAGTTGGTCACGCTGCTCTGGCTGATCGGGCTGGTCACTTTCTTCCTGAGCGCGGCGCTGGACAACCTCACGACGACCATCGTGATGATCTCGGTGATACGCAAGCTGCTGGGGCACCGGGACGACAGGCTGTTCTTCGCCGGCATCATCGTCATCGCCGCGAATGCCGGCGGCGCATGGTCGCCGATAGGCGACGTGACCACCACGATGCTGTGGATAGGCGGGCAGATCACCGCGCTGAAGATCATGGAGGGCGTGTTCCTCCCTTCGCTGGTGAACCTGGTGGTGCCGCTGCTGGTGGTCAGCTATACGCTCAGGGGCAAGACGGTCGTCACGCCGGCCAAGGTTGAAGCCCATAGCAACGCAAATCGGACAGCGGTGTTCGAACGCAATCTGATGTTTTATGCCGGCATCGGCATCCTGTGCGCCGTACCGGTGTTCAAGACGCTGACGCATCTGCCTCCGTTCATGGGCATATTGTTCGGCCTCGGCCTGCTGTGGCTGCTTGGCGAATTGGTGCACCGCAACAAGCCAGAAGAGGCCAAGCAGCACCTGACGCTGGTCGCCGCATTGCAGCGCATCGACATGCCGTCGCTGGTGTTCTTCACCGGCATATTGCTCGCCATCGCGACACTGGAACACACGCATATCTTGGCCGCGCTGGCGGAGTGGCTGGATGCGACGGTGGGCAACCAGGCCGCCATCGTGTTCCTGATCGGCATCGCCAGTGCGATCGTCGACAACGTGCCGCTGGTCGCCGCCTCCATGGGCATGTACCCGCTGTCCCAATATCCGACGGACTCGTTCATCTGGGAGTTCATGGCCTACGCGGCAGGCACCGGCGGCTCCATCCTGATCATCGGCTCAGCCGCCGGCGTGGCCGCGATGGGTCTGGAGAAGATCGAGTTCTTCTGGTACGTGAAGAAGATCAGCCTGCTGGCCATCCTCGGCTATATAGGCGGCGCGGCGACCTATGTCTTCCTCTGATCCAACCTGATTTCCCCGGCTGCGGAGCGACCGCCACCCGGTGTTGGCCGGGGGCGGCGTCGCCCGGCCGGCGGCGTAAGTTGACCGTAAGCTTCTTGAAGTAACCTGCCCGGCAGCAGTGCAAGGGGGTCGGGAGAAACATCCCGATCAAAGCGACTGTACCGGGGAAGTGGAACATATCACTGGCTGCCGTTCTGCAACATGCAGCGCGGCACATCCCGGTCGGGTCACATCGTTATTTTCAGAGGAGAACGCAATGGACAAAAGCGGCGAGGCCTATTGGAAGGCCACGTTGGGTTTGCTGACCAAGATACTTGCAGTCTGGTTCCTGGTCTCATTCGGTGCAGGCATCTTGTTTGTCGATCTGTTCAACAAGATACATCTGGGCGGTTACCCGCTGGGCTTCTGGTTCGCCCAACAGGGATCCATCTACATCTTTGTGGCGCTGATCTTCATCTATGCCAAAAAGATGGGCGAGATCGATCGCAAGTTCGACGTTCACGAAGAATAAGGGGACAACATGGATCTGCAAACAACGATTTATCTGGTGGTGGGCGCGAGTTTTGCGCTCTACATCGGCATCGCCCTCTGGGCGCGCGCCGGTAGCACCAGCGAGTTCTACGTCGCCGGCGGCGGTGTCGGCCCGCGAGTGAACGGCATGGCCACGGCGGCGGACTGGATGTCCGCCGCTTCCTTCATTTCCATGGCGGGTCTGATCTCCAACATGGGTTATGGCGGCGGCCTGTTCCTGATGGGCTGGACCGGCGGCTATGTGCTGCTGGCCTTGCTGCTGGCGCCTTACTTGCGCAAGTTCGGCAAGTTCACCGTGCCGCAGTTCATCGGCGATCGTTTCTACTCGAAGTCCGCCTCCACTGTCGCGGTGCTCTGCCTGCTGACCGCATCGCTGACCTATGTGATCGGCCAGATGACGGGCGTCGGCGTGGCGTTCTCGCGCTTCCTCGGTGTATCGAGCGAAACCGGCATCTACGTGGGCATGGGCATCGTGTTCGTGTATGCGGTGCTGGGCGGCATGAAGGGCATCACCTACACCCAGGTGGCGCAATACGTCGTGCTGATCTTCGCGTACACCGTTCCTGCGATCTTCATCTCCCTGCACCTGACCGGCAACCCGATCCCGCAACTGGGCCTGGGCGGCGATCTGGTCGGCACGGATGTGTCTCTGATGCAGAAGCTGGACAGCATCGTGGTCGACCTGGGCTTCGGTGAATACACCACGACGACTGCGGGCAGCACGCTCAACATGTTCGTCTACACCTTGTCGTTGATGATCGGCACCGCCGGTCTGCCTCACGTCATCATGAGATTCTTCACGGTGCCGACAGTGGCTGCAGCCCGTTCTTCCGCAGGTTGGGCGCTGGTCTTCATCGCTATCCTGTACACCACTGCCCCGGCAGTGGGCGCGATGGCGAAGCTGAACCTGCACTCCACGGTGAACACCGCCGTCGTCAGCGGCGGCGACCTGTACGCGGTCGAGTCCAGCATCAAGGCGGATGAGCGTCCGGACTGGATGAAGCGTTGGGAAAAGACCGGCCTGTTGAAGTTCGAAGACAAGAACGGCGACGGCCGTATCCAGTATTACAACGACAAGACCAAGAGCGATGAAGCCAAGGCCAAGGCCGAAGCGGCCGGCTGGAAGGGCAACGAGCTGACGGTCAATCCCGACATCATCGTGCTGGCCAATCCGGAAATCGCGCTGTTGCCCAACTGGGTGATCGCACTGGTCGCTGCGGGCGGTCTAGCTGCGGCGTTGTCCACGGCGGCGGGTCTGTTGCTGGCGATTTCGTCCGCGATCTCGCACGACTTGGTGAAGGGCGTGTTCAATCCGAACATCAGCGAGAAGGGCGAGTTGATGGCGGGCAAGATCGCCATGGCCGTCTCAATCTTCGTCGCCGGTTATCTGGGTCTGAATCCGCCGGGCTTCGCGGCAGGTACGGTCGCGCTGGCCTTCGGTATCGCGGCCAGCTCGCTGTTCCCGGCCATCATGATGGGTATCTTCAGCAAGAAGATGAACAAGGAAGGCGCGATTGCCGGTATGTTGGCAGGCCTGTTGATTACCCTGTTCTACGTGTTCGCGCACAAGGGTATCTTCTTCATCAAGGGCACAGAGTACCTGGACCTGATCGGCGGACCCAACCCGTTCTTCGGCATCACGCCGGAAGCGTTCGGTGCGGTGGGTGCGTTGTTCAACTTCATCGTGGCTTTCGTGGTGGACAAATTCACCAAGGAACCGCCGGAACACATCCAGCATCTGGTGGAAAGCGTCCGTACACCGCGCGGTTCCAAAGCGGTCGATGGTGCGCACTAAAGCAGTTTGATTTACCTGTAACATCAACCCCGCCGCATTCCGGCGGGGTTTTTTATGTAGGGGCACGGCGAGCCGTGCCCTTTTTCCATAGGGAGTGTTTATGGTTTTCGATATCACGGTCGCGATGACCTGGCTGTTGTTCATCGCGTTGTTTCCGATGGCGTTCATCTGGTTGCGCAGAGCATGGCGCATCGGCGTTCGACGCGACTATTCGGAGGTCGCATTAAAGAAGGGGGTGGCGCCGGAGCATCCGGAGAAATATGCGCCCTATGCGGCGGCCATCAATCTGCTTGCCGGTGTGGTAATAGTATCGGTCATCGTCGGCGTGTTGACCGCCAGTTTCGATTACGAGACATGGAGCTCGATGGCCGGCGTCACCATCTGGCTGAAACTTATCGCCGACTTCATCCTGAGTCGCCACGCCCATCCGTTTGCCGTGAAGAAGGCGGAATAAGTGGCGTTTTACCCAGTTTGCGTTAGGGAATTCGAAGGCCAAGTCACTTGCGCGCGCATGGTGATTCGCTGATTTTCTGGATTTAGCGTGCCGAAAGTCGCAGAACTTCCGGTACTAACAAAAAAGCCCAGCAGGATGCCGGGCTTTTCGGAATTTGGGGAGTCGGTCAGGATACTTGGATGTTGGATGCCTGTTTGCCCTTTTGCCCCTGAGTCACTTCGAAGGATACCTTTTGGCCGTCCTGTAGCGACTTGAAACCGTTTATGTTGATCGCGGAGAAGTGTGCGAACAAGTCTTCGCTGCCGTCATCCGGGGTGATGAACCCGAACCCCTTTGCATCGTTAAACCATTTGACTGTACCAGTTGCCATTTGAATAAGTCCTTACATGAATACAGGGAAACCCCCTGCGGGTTTATTACAACACCAGAACTTCAATCGTCGTAGCCCCGCCTTCCGCCTTGATGGACGATTTAAAATCGTGCTCTTGCCGCTGGAAAGCATGGTGCTTGGCCAGCAGTTCGTTGAACTTGGGAGACTTGGGGGATGAAGACCAGCCGCCAGGTAATAAGCCGCAAGGGCTCGCCGCTGTGGCCCGATTCTGAGAAATTCTGAAATTTGAAATTACAGTTTGCATGACTTCTTTTCCGAAAAAATCAGGTTACGTCCTGTCCTGATCAGGGCGGCTAGTATTACGCAGCATGGAAAATAATCATATAAGCACAAATATCTATATCTTTCGGCCTAGGATTTTTCTTGGCAGGTGTGCAGACTCGGCACACTTGGTTGAAGCAACCAATGATGTAGTGTTAGTCTTCGCGCCCTCGTAAAGATCAGAATCCGGACATTGCGCTGGATTTATTGTGAGAAATCATAGCTATGAATGCAACCTTGAACGCCATATTCGCCAAACACCAGCATCAGCCCGGGGCGCTGCTGCCCATCCTGCACGACATCCAGCATGCGCTGGGTTATGTGCCGGATGATGCGGTGCCGCTGATCGCGAAGCAGCTCAACCTGTCGCGTGCCGAGGTGCATGGGGTGATCACTTATTACCATCATTTCCGTCAGACGCCGCCGGGCAAGCATGTCGTGCGGGTGTGCTGTGCCGAAGCCTGCCAGGCCAACGGCAGCGAGGCGCTGGCGGCGCATGCGGTCAAGCGCTTGCAGGGCGCGGATGTCACGCTGGAACCGGTCTATTGCCTGGGCCTGTGTTCCGTCGGCCCGGCTGTGCAGATCGACGAGACCGAACTGCATGCGCAGGTGACGCCGAAAAAGTTCGATGCGCTGATGAACAAGCTGGGAGAAAAAGCATGAGCATCACCGTTTACGTTCCCGGCGATGCGGCCGCGCTGGCGCTCGGCGCGGATGAAGTCGCGGCGGCCATAGTCAAACAGGCTGACAAACTCAAGCAGGACATCAAAATCGTGCGCAACGGCTCGCGCGGATTGTTCTGGCTGGAGCCGCTGGTCGAGGTGGTCACCGCACAGGGCCGCATCGCCTACGGCCCGGTGATGGCCGCCGATGTGCCCAAGCTGTTCGCGGCGGATTTTCTGCAGGGCGGCAAACATGCGCTGCGTCTGGGCGATATAGCAGCGCTGCCCTACCTCGCGAAACAGCAGCGCGTCACGCTGCGCCGTAGTGGCATCGTCGATCCACGTTCGCTGGATGATTACCTCGCGCAGGGCGGCGGCAAGGGCTTGGCGGCGGCGCGCGCCATGCAGCCTTCTGCCATCGTGCAGCAAGTCACCGATTCCGGCCTGCGCGGTCGAGGCGGCGCGGCTTTCCCCACCGGCATCAAATGGAAGACCGTGCTCGACACGGCGGCCAGCCAGAAATACATCGTGTGCAATGCCGACGAGGGCGACTCCGGCACCTACTCCGACCGCATGCTGATGGAAGGCGACCCGTACTGCCTGATCGAGGGCATGGCCATCGCCGGACTCGCGGTCGGCGCGAGCAAGGGCTACATCTACGTGCGCTCCGAATATCCGCATGCCTATGCCGCACTGACTGCGGCAGTCGCCGCTGCGAGCGACTGGTTGGATGATTTCGAGATCGAAGTGCGCAAGGCCGCAGGCGCTTATGTGTGCGGCGAAGAGACCGCGCTGCTAGAAAGCATTGAAGGCCGTCGCGGCATCGTGCGCAGCAAACCGCCGTTGCCCGCCATCTCCGGCCTGTTCGGCCAGCCCACGGTCATCAACAACGTCATCACCTTCGCCAGTGTGCCGGATATCCTCGCGCAGGGCGCGCAGTTTTACCGCGACCTCGGAGTGGGGCGTTCGCGTGGCACGCTGCCGTTCCAGTTGGCGGGCAACATCAAATTCGGCGGCTTGGTCGAAGTTCCGTTCGGCAGCACGCTGCGCGAGTTGCTGTACGACTACGGCGGCGGTTCGCGCTCCGGACGTCCGCTGCGCGCGGTGCAAGTGGGCGGGCCGCTCGGCGCGTACCTGCCTGCTTCTCAGTTCGACACGATGCTCGACTACGAAGCCTTCGCCGCCATCGGTGCGGCGCTCGGCCACGGCGGCATCGTCGCCTTCGACGATACCGTGGATATGGCGAAGCAGGCCCGTTACGCGATGCAGTTCTGCGCCAACGAATCTTGCGGCAAATGCACGCCTTGCCGCATCGGCTCGACGCGCGGCGTCGAAGTCATCGATCGCATCCGTGGCGGAGATCTGAAGCAAATTCCGTTGCTGCGCGACCTGTGCGATACCATGACTTACGGCTCGATGTGCGCGATGGGCGGCATGACGCCGTACCCGGTGCTGTCGGCGCTGGATCATTTTGCGGAGGATTTTGAATGAGTTCGACAAAGGCGACCAATCCGTTGGGTACCTCTGCCTGCTTCCCCCTTTATCAAAGGGGGACTGAGGGGGATTTTTGCACCCGTTCAGAATTCAAATCCCCCCTGGCCCCCCTTTTGCAAAGGGGGGATTCGTTCTCCGTAGTGAAAGGTTTTAAATGAACGATCTCGACTACGGCACTCCCGCCGTCACCTCCGAGCGCGAAGTCACGTTGAACATCGACGGCGTGGCCGTCAGCGTGCCCGCCGGCACTTCGCTCATGCGCGCCGCCGTGAAGGCGGGCGTGATGATTCCCAAACTCTGCGCCACCGATTCGCTCGCACCGTTCGGCTCCTGCCGCTTGTGCCTGGTCGAGATCGAAGGCCGGCGCGGCTATCCATCTTCCTGCACCACGCCCGCCGAAGCGGGGATGACGGTACGCACGCAGACGCCCAAGCTGGCCGATCTGCGCCGCAACGTGATGGAGCTGTATATCTCCGACCATCCGCTCGACTGCCTGACCTGTGCCGCCAACGGCGACTGCGAACTGCAGACCACGGCGGGCCAGGTCGGCCTGCGCGAAGTGCGTTACGGCATGACGGGAGCCAACCATTTCACAGATGCGAAGAAGGACGAATCCAATCCTTACTTCACCTACGACCCGGCCAAGTGCATCGTATGCAACCGCTGCGTGCGCGCCTGCGAGGAGCAGCAAGGCACGTTCGCGCTGACCATCTCCGGGCGCGGTTTTGCTTCGCGCGTGACGGCGGGGCAGGGCGAAAGCTTCATGGATTCCGATTGCGTCTCCTGCGGCGCATGCGTGAACGCCTGCCCGACCGCGACGCTGACGGAAAAGACCGTGATTGCCAAGGGACAGGCCGATCACGAAGTCGTCACCACCTGCGCTTACTGCGGCGTCGGCTGCGGCTTCAAGGCCGAGATGAAGGGCAGCGAAGTCGTGCGCATGACGCCGTGGAAAGACGGCAAAGCGAACGAAGGACATTCCTGCGTGAAAGGCCGTTTCGCCTGGGGTTACGCGACGCACAAGGACCGCATCACCAGGCCGATGATACGCACCAAGACCAGCGATCCGTGGCGCGAGGTGTCGTGGGATGAGGCCTTCGCCCATGCCGCCGGCGAGTTCCGTCGCATCCAGCAGAAATACGGCAGAGATTCCGTCGGCGCGCTGGTCTCCAGCCGCTGCACCAACGAGGAAGATTATCTGGTGCAGAAGCTGGTGCGCGCCGCCTTCGGCAACAACAACGTGGACACCTGCGCGCGCGTGTGCCACGCGCCCACCGGTTACGGCCTCGGCCAGACGCTGGGCACCTCGGCGGGCACGCAGACGTTCAAGTCGCTGGAAAAATCCGATGTGCTGTTGCTGATTGGCATCAACCCCACCGAAGGGCATCCGGTGGTCGGCTCGCGCCTCAAGCGTCGTGTGCGCGAAGGTGCTGCGCTCATCGTGATCGACCCGCGCGAGATCGACATGGTGACCGCGCCGCATGCGCGCGCCACGCATCATCTGAAACTGCGCCCCGGCACCAACGTCGCTGTGCTTTCCGCGCTGGCGCACGTGATCGTGACCGAAGGGCTCATCAACGAAGCGTTCATCGCCGAACGTTGCGAGACGCAAGCTTTCGCCGACTGGCGCGAGTTCGCCGCGCGTCCGGCCAATTCGCCCGAGGCGATGGAAGCCGTCACTGGTGTGTCCGCCGCCGAAGTGCGCGCGGCGGCACGTCTGTACGCTACTGGCGGCAACGCGGCCATCTTCTATGGCCTCGGTGTGACCGAGCATTCGCAAGGTTCGACGGCGGTGATCGCCATCGCCAACCTCGCGATGGCGACCGGCAACGTCGGGCGCGAAGGCGTGGGCGTGAACCCGTTGCGCGGGCAGAACAACGTGCAGGGCTCCTGCGACATGGGCGGCTTCCCGGATATTTTCCCCGGCTACCGCCATGTATCCGACAACGCCACGCGCGAACTGTTTGAAAATGCATGGGGCGCTAGCCTCCAGTCCGAACCCGGCCTGCGCATCCCCAACATGCTGGAAGCCGCGCTGGACGGTTCGTTCAAGGGACTCTACTGTCAGGGCGAAGACCCGGCGCAGTCCGATCCCAATACCCAGCATGTGCAGGCCGCGCTCGCCGCGATGGAATGTGTAGTGGTGCAGGACTTGTTCCTCAACGAGACGGCGAAATACGCGCATGTGTTCCTGCCCGGTGCATCGTTCCTGGAAAAGGACGGCACCTTCACCAATGGCGAGCGCCGCATCTCGCGCGTGCGCCGCGTGATGCCGCCGCTGGCGGGCAAAGCCGACTGGGAAACGACGATGGGGCTGGCCGAGGCACTCGGGTATCCGATGCACTACGAGCATCCGTCGCAGATCATGGACGAGATCGCGCGCCTGACGCCCAGCTTCGCCGGAGTCAGTTACGACAAGCTGGAACGCATGGGCAGCGTGCAATGGCCGTGCAACGACAAGGCCCCGGAGGGTACGCCGCTGATGCATGTGAACGGTTTCGTGCGCGGCAAGGGCCGTTTCATGAACACGCAATACGTGCCGACCGACGAGAAGGTCACGCCGCGTTTTCCGCTTCTGCTCACCACCGGGCGCATCCTGTCGCAATACAACGTCGGCGCGCAGACGCGGCGCACCGAGAACGTGCAGTTCTATTCCGAGGACGTGCTGGAGATCCACCCGCACGATGCCAATGAACGCGGCATCAAGGATGGCGACTGGGTCGGCATCCAGTCGCGCGCGGGCGACACGGTGCTGCGCGCCACCGTCACCGAGCGCGTGCAGCCCGGCGTGGTCTACACCACCTTCCACTTCCCCGAGTCGGGCGCGAACGTCATCACCACCGACAACTCCGACTGGGCGACCAACTGCCCCGAGTACAAGGTGACGGCGGTGCAACTGGTGAAGGTGGAGCAGCCGTCGGCATGGCAGAAGCGAAATGCGCGCGAGGACGAGAAGCAGCAGCGTTTGTTGGCGGGTGCAAAGCGTTGATGAACTCCAATAATCCATTGGTATTTGTAGGTCGGGTTAGCGCAGCGTAACCCGACATAGATGCTATCCAAACGTCGGGTTACGCTGCGCTAACCCGACCTACTCATTGCCGGAATGACAAATTTTTCAATGAACTCCCAAACGCAATTACTGGTAACAAGACCCAATGGCACCTCCACCCTCGACACCGTTGCCGAGGAGGTTCCCGTCGCCTTCGAGTACAACGGCATCTCGCACACGGTGATGCTGGCGACGCCTGCCGACCTCGAAGACTTCGCGCTGGGTTTCAGTCTTTCGGAAGGCATCGTCGCGCGGCGCAGCGAGGTGTTCGGCATCGAGATCGAAGAAGCCGATGCGGGCATCACCCTGCATCTGAAGATCGCGGGCGGCGCATTCGCCAGGCTCAAGGAACGCCGCCGCAGCCTGGCCGGACGCACCGGCTGCGGCCTGTGCGGCGCGGAAAGCCTGACGCAGGTCGTGCGCGACCTGCCGCTGGTGGCGGATGTCGCGCCATTCCCGTTGGAGGCGCTGTACCAAGGCGTGCGCAAGCTGCCGGAACTGCAGACGCTGCAAAACACCACCGGAGCCATGCATGCGGCGTGCCGCATCGCAGAAGATGGCAGCATCAGCCATGTGCGGGAGGATATCGGCCGTCACAACGCGCTGGACAAGACGCTGGGCGCATTGGCGCGCGCCGACCTGCAATCCGCAGGCGCGCTGCTCATCACCAGCCGCGCCAGCTTCGAAATGGTGCAAAAAACCGCAGCACTTGGTTACGGCATCCTCGCTGCGGTCTCCGCGCCGACCGCCGCCGCCGTGCGCTTGGCGGACAAACTCAACATCACACTGGTCGGCTTCCTGCGCGGCTCCAGTTGTGCCATCTATACCCACGCAAAACATCTGCAAGGAATGACGATATGAAACCAGCCAAGCTGATCAAAATGGCCAACCAGATCGGCGCCTTCTTCGAGGCGATGCCCGATCGCGAGCAAGCGGTGACGGGCGTTGCCACGCATATCCAGCGAAACTGGGAATCACGCATGCGCACCGCGCTGCTCCAGCATGTCGGCGAATGCGGCGATGCCGAGCTGACACCCATCGTGCGCGACGCCTTGCGCGTCGTGCAGAAAGTCAGTTGAAAGTTGTTTATGTGATTGGATGAAACGACCCCGGATCAGGCACCTGATCCGGGTTGTGACTGGCTTAGGCCTTGACCGGCTTTACCAACGATGCGGAGAGTTTGGCGCGGCGGCGTGCTTCGTCGGTGTCGTCCGCATTGCAGACGGCGACGCCCATGCGGCGCTTGAGGAAGCTTTCCGGTTTGCCGAACAGGCGGATGTCGGATTCCGGCACGGCGAGTGCTTTTGCCACACCCTCGAATGCGATCCCCTTTTCTTCCATGCCGCCGTAGATCACTGCCGATGCACCGGGACGGCGCTGCGAGGTGTCCACCGGCAAGCCGAGAATGGCGCGTGCATGCAATTCGAATTCAGACTGGCGCTGTGTGGCGAGGGTGACCAGGCCGGTGTCGTGCGGACGCGGGCTGACTTCGGAGAACCACACATCGTCGCCCCTGACGAACAATTCCACGCCGAAGATGCCGCGACCGCCCAATGAGGCCGTCACTTTGGCCGCGATGTCGCGAGCGCGTTGCAATGCTACTGGCGACATGGCTTGCGGCTGCCAGGATTCGACGTAGTCGCCGGACACTTGCACGTGGCCGATCGGTGCGCAGAAGAAGGTTTCCACCTGGCCGGATTCGCCGATGGCGCGCACGGTGAGCTGGGTGATTTCGTATTCGAAATCCACGAAGCCTTCCACGATGACGCGCGCTTCCTTGACGCGACCGGACTTCATGGCGTAGTCCCATGCGGCCTGCACATCGTCTTGCCCGCGCAGGAAGGATTGCCCCTTGCCGGAAGAGGACATGACCGGTTTGACCAGGCAGGGGAAGCCGATGCCGCCATCGATGGCGGCTTGTAACTCTTCCAGCGAACTGGCGAACTTGTATGTGGATGTCGGCAAACCGAGCTCTTCGGCAGCGAGGCGGCGGATGCCTTCGCGGTTCATCGTGAGCTGGGCGGCGCGCGCGGTCGGGATCACTTCGGCGATCTTTTCCTTTTCGATGTCGGCCAGAACGGAAGTGGCGATGGCCTCGATCTCGGGCACCACCAGATGCGGGCGTTCAGCCTCGATCACCGCGCGCAGGGCGACGGGGTCGGTCATGTTGATGACGTGCGAACGGTGTGCGACCTGCATGCCCGGCGCATCGGCGTAGCGGTCAACCGCGATCACTTCCACCCCCAGACGTTGCAACGCGATGACGACTTCTTTGCCGAGTTCGCCGGCGCCCAAAAACATGACTTTGGTGGCGGAAGGGCTGAGCGGCGTGCCGATACGGGAGAGATGGTTTGTTGACATGATGGTGAGTGGTGAGTTGAATTTAGGGGGCGTGATGTTAGCTTGATATTTACCTGTAGGACAAGCTACATGCAATAGCTCCGGGTACGAGTTCGAACCTCGATAGAGGGTGTCCCGGATTTTGTGTAAACGGGTTTTCTCTACTGCTCCGGCATCCGCGTCGGGAAGCGTATGGCGATCCGCAAGCCACTGCCGCCAATGCCTTCATCCAGCCTGATTTCCGCGCCATGCCGTTTGGCGACTTCGGCGACGATGGCGAGGCCGAGCCCGCTGCCGCTCTGGCCGCTGCCAAGAATGCGGTAGAAACGTTCGAACACGCGCTCGCGGTGTTGCGGTGCGATGCCGGGGCCGTTGTCTTCCACGCTTAATTCCGCCCCCTGCGGCGTCGCGTTCAAGCCGACGGTGATATGTCCGCCCGTAGGCGTGTAGCGGATCGCATTGTCGATCAGGTTGTTGAGCATCTCCGTCAGGCTGTTCGAATCTCCTTGTATCTCCTGCGTCGCGGATGCGCTTTCGTATCCGAGGTCGATGTTTTTTTCCAGCGCCATGGTCACCCAGTTGACCGTGCATTCCTGCGCCAACCGGTTGAGGTCGATGGTGGTGAAGTTGTGCGTATCCTGGGCGTCCGGCTCGTTACGCGCCAGCGCCAGCAACTGGTTGACCAGACGGATGCCGTGCTGCGTGCTGGTGAGGATGTGTTCGAGCGCGAGCTGTTTTTGCTGCGGGTCGTCGCTGCGCAAGGCCAGTTCGGATTGGGTCCTCAGCCCTGCGAACGGGGTGCGCAACTGGTGCGCCGCGTCGGCGACGAAGCGCTGTTGCGCCGCCATCACCTGCTTCAATCGTTCCAGCAGGTCGTTGACGGCATCGATCAGCGGACGCACTTCCGTCGGGGCCTGGCTGCCGTCGAGCTGGCTCAGGTCGTCGCGTTTTCGGCTCTCCACTTCGCTGCGCAGGCGTTCGAGCGGCCTCAGACCCTGCTTCAATCCGTACCAGACCACGGCCAGCGCGATCAGGGTCAGCAGCAGTTGCGGGATGACGATGTTGGACAGGATGCCGCGTATCAGCATCTGGCGTTGCTGCGTGGTCTCGGAGACATGCAGCTGCAGCAGCTTGCCGTTGGAAGGGTAGGTCAGGCTGACCATGCGCGTCTTCTGTCCCTCGCGCTCGCCGTTGCTGAACAGCGGGCCGGTGCGGCCGCGACGGTAGGAAAGCGGTCGCAACGTGTTGCCGTTGCCGGCGAGTTTGCGGCCCTCGCTGTCGGTGACGGTATAGACCACCCGATCCGGCATGCCAGGCTCGGTGCCGTCGGGTAGGGACGGCGTAACGTCCAGTTGCTCGTGCCCGCTGCCCAGCCGGAGCTGCTCGGCCACCGCATTGGCGCGTTGCAGCAACACTTGGTCGTAAGGCTGGTTGGCGTAATTGATCGTGGCGAAATAGCCGACGACGGTGCTGACCAGCCACAGAAGATAGAGCGAGATCAGCAACCTCTGCATGAGGTAACTGCGCAGCGAGAATACCTTGTTTTCCTCGACGCTCATTGCGGCGAACGGCGATCAGGGCTGCTTGTCGATGATGTAGCCTAGGCCGCGTATCGTGCGGATCGATACGCCTGCGGGCGCGGTCTTTTTCCTCAGGCGATGTATGTAGACTTCGATGGCGTTATTGCTGGCTTCTTCCGAATAACTGTACAGCCGTTCCAGCAATTGTTCCTTGCTGACCACTTTTCCGGCGCGCAGCATCAGCGCTTCCAGCAGGCTGACTTCGCGCGAAGTCAGCTCCAGCGGCTGGCCGTTGATGGAGGCGCGGCGGCCGACGCTGTCGAAGCTCAGCGAACCGCAGCAAAGCATCGGGTTAGTGCCGCATTGGCCGCGGCGCAGCAAGGCGCGCACGCGCGCTTCCAGTTCTTCCAGGCTGAACGGCTTGACCAGATAATCGTCCGCGCCGAGATCGAGTCCCTTGACGCGGTCCCCGACGCTGTCGCGCGCGGTGAGGATGATCACGGGCGCGTGCTGGTTGCGTTCGCGCAGGTTGCGCAGCACGGCGAATCCGTCCATCTGAGGCAGCCCGAGATCGAGGACGATCAGGTCGTAAGGCTGCTCGCCCCGCAGTATCGAATCCGCTTCCAGCCCCGTGCCGACGCGATCCACCGCATAACCGGACTGGCGCATCGAGCGGCTCAGTCCGTCGGCCAGCACTTCGTCGTCTTCCGCAATCAGTATCCGCATGATGGTCTCAGGTTCCGCGTAAGGTCGTGGCGGCAGGCTCGCTCATGGCATGGAGCGATGCCCGGCCGCTTGTGGTGGCCGATTCTAATTGGCGGGCGGGAAATGTCAAAACGCATATCGAATCCGGGCGGCACTTTCTTCCGGACAGGGCCGCAACACGGCATCCGCGATATACTGCGGCCCATGCCTCATCTGGTTAAAAGAGAGAATATGCAGCTCGCCGAAAAGCGCCGCCGGTACTGGAAAAAGAATCTCCGGTTGACCGGGATGCTGCTGGCGATCTGGTTCATCGCGACCTTCGTCGTCGGCTGGTTCGCGCGAGACTTGCAATCCCTGACCTTCCTAGGCTTCCCGTTGCCGTTCTACATGGGCGCACAGGGGGCGCTGCTGATCTACGTGGCCGTGGTCGGATATTACGCCTGGCGCATGGACAGGCTGGATCGCGAGTACGCAGCGCAGGAAGGGGAGCGCTGATGTCCGGCACCCAGGGGCGCTTCGTCTCGCAACTCAAGCGGCACTATTCGCTATATACCGGCGGATTCATCGGTTTCGTCGTCATGCTGGCCATCCTCGAACAGATGGGTGTACCGAACGTGATGCTGGGTTACATCTTCCTCGGTGCGACGGTGTTGCTGTACGCGGGCATCGGCATCTCGTCGAGAACCTCGGACGTCACCGAATACTATGTGGCAGGACGGCGCGTGCCGGCCTTGTTCAACGGCATGGCGACCGCCGCGGACTGGATGTCGGCCGCCAGCTTCATCGGTCTGGCCGGCACGCTGTATCTCTCCGGTTACGACGGCCTCGCCTTCGTGCTGGGCTGGACCGGCGGATTCTGTCTGGTGGCCTTGTTGCTTGCGCCTTATCTGCGCAAGTTCGGCCAGTTCACCATTCCCGACTTCCTCGGCGCGCGCTACGGCGGCAACCTTCCGCGTTCCATCGGCGTATTCGCCGCGATCTTATGTTCGTTCACCTACGTGATCGCGCAGATATACGGCGTGGGGCTGATCGTCAGCCGCTTCACCGGGCTGGAGTTCGGCGTCGGCGTGTTCGTCGGGCTGGGCAGCATCCTGCTGTGCTCTTTCCTCGGCGGCATGCGCGCGGTGACCTGGACGCAGGTGGCTCAGTACGTGATCCTGATCGTCGCCTACATGATCCCGGTGGTCTGGCTGTCGGTGAAGCACACCGGCAACCCGGTGCCGCAAGTCGCCTACGGCTACGTGCTGGAAAAGGTCACCGCGCGCGAGCAGGTGCTGAACGACCCGGTCACGCCGGACGGTGCGCGCGAGGCCGAAGTTCGCGCCATCTTCACGCAGAAACAGGAACAGGCCGAAGCCCGGCTGAAAGCGCTGGCGGCCGGCGGCGATGCTTGGCTGGCGGCAGAAAGAGGCAGGGTGGTCAAGGCGGCAGCCGAGCTGAAAGCCAGGCCCGGAACCGATCCCCGCGTGATCGTGGCGGCGGATCGGGCAGTGGCCGAGTTCCCCGCCGATGTGGCCGCGGCCCGGACGGCATGGAAGAAAGTCGCCGATGCGGCCAAGGCCAAGGCCGCACCCATCCCGGCCCACGCCGAGCCCTTCATCGGACAGAACGAAGCCGAGAGCGACAACAAGCGCAAGAACTTCCTCGCGCTGGTGTTGTGCCTGATGGTCGGCACCGCCGCGCTGCCGCATATCCTGACGCGCTTCTACACCACACCTTCGGTAGGCGAGGCGCGGCAGTCGGTGTTCTGGTCGCTGCTGTTCATCACGCTGCTCTACATCACCGTGCCGGCGCTGGCGGTGCTGGCCAAGTACGACGTCTACACCCTGCTGGTGGGCTCCAGCTTTTCCGAATTGCCGAGCTGGGTCTCAGCCTGGGCCGCCGTGGACAAGACGCTGATGAGCGTGAACGACATCAACATGGACGGCATCGTGCAACTGGCCGAAATCACCATGGGCGGCGACCTGATCATGCTGGCGACGCCGGAAATCTCCGGCCTGCCTTACGTGGTCACCGCGCTGGTCGCGGCGGGCGGCCTGGCGGCCGCGCTCTCCACCGCGGACGGCCTGCTGCTAACCATCGCCAACGCGCTGTCGCACGACGTGTATTTCAAGATGGTCGATCCGCATGCCTCGACGGCCCGCCGCCTGATGATTTCCAAGGGCCTGCTGCTGGTCGTCGCGGTATCCGCCGCGTATGTCACCTCGCTCAAGCCCGGAGATATTTTGTTGCTAGTCGGCGTGGCGTTCTCGCTGGCGGCCTCCGCATTCTTTCCCGCGCTGGTGCTGGGCGTGTTCTGGAAGCGCGCCAACAAGGCCGGCGCAGTCCTGGGCATGGTCGGCGGCCTCGGCGTCTGCATGTACTACATGTACACGACCTATCCGTTCTTCGGCGTGAATGCGCCGCCGTGGTGGGACATCAACCCGATCTCGGGCGGCATCTTCGGCATGGCAGCCGGCTTTGCCGGCGTGTTCGTCGGCAGCATGCTGACCGCAGCGCCCGGCAAAGAAATACAGGATCTGGTGGACCATGTGCGCTACCCGAATCCAGAAGGCGACATCAAGACCGAAACCGCCTGATCCGGGATCGCACGATTAATCTTGCCGCGTACCCGGCGCCGGAAAAAACGGAATATCGAATCATGTATTCAGAAAGCAGCGCGATGACGACTCAAAAACGCACGGTGATTTATGTGTCGGACGGCACCGGCATCACCGCCGAAACGCTGGGTAACGGCCTGCTTTCGCAGTTCGAAGGCATCGAGTTCAAACCTCTGCGCTTTCCCTTCCTCGACAGCGTCGAGAAGGCGCGCGATTGCCTCGCTCGCATCAACGAAGTGAGACAGCGCGACGGCATCCGTCCCATCGTCATCATGACGCAGACGAATTCCGAATTCAGCGAAATCCTGCATCAGGCCGATGCCTACTTCATCGACCTGTTCGATGCATTCATCGCCCCGCTGGAGACGGAACTTGGCAGCAAATATTCCCGCGCCGTCGGGCGCTCGCACGGCCACGCCAACCCGGAATACAACTCGCGCATCGCCGCGATGAACTTCGCGCTGGCGCACGACGACGGCGTGTCCGACGCCGACCTCAAGAATGCCGACATCATCCTCGTCGGCGTCTCGCGCAGCGGCAAAACGCCGACCAGCTTGTACCTGTCGCTGCAATTCTCGCTGAAGGCGGCAAACTACCCGCTGATTCCGGAAGACTTCGAACGCGGCCACCTGCCTTCTCGCCTGCAACCCTATCTCCACAAACTCTACGGCCTGACCATAGATCCGGAACAACTGCACCGCATTCGCACCGAACGCCGCGCGAACAGCAAATACGCCTCGCTGGAAAACTGCCGCTACGAAGTCGCCGCAGCGGAAAAGATGATGAAGCGCGAGGGCATCAAATGGTTCGACACCACCGCGAAATCCATCGAAGAGCTATCGGTGCAACTGATGCAGGAACTCAATCACGAGCGGTAAACGGATTCCTCTAGCGATACCCATCATTCGCTCACACGAGCGTTTCCTGGTGCTACCATAACGACATGGCTCCAACCATTTTTCGCGCGCATGGTTTCCGGTTCTTTTTCTTCTCCCGCGAAGAACCGCGCTTGCATGTGCACGTCAATCATGCGGAAGGAGAAGCAAAATTCTGGCTTGAGCCGCAAATCGCACTGGCCCAGAACATCGGTCTGAGCGGAAAAGCATTGAAGCAGGCACAAGCGCTTATTGAGGAGCACGAACATGACATCCGCGATTCTTGGCAACGACATTTCGGAAGTTGAGGTAACCCATGTTTCGAGACAGGGGTTCTGGCTGCTGCTCGGAGATGAGGAGTTGTTCGTCCCCTTCAAGGATTTTCCTTGGTTTGCCGAAGCTCCCATCGGCAAGCTGACCCGGGTAGAATTGCCGCAGCCGCATCACCTGTACTGGCCGGAACTGGACGTGGATTTGGCTGTTGAATCCATCCGAAATCCGGAGGAATTTCCCTTGGTCGCCCGCCGCTGAAACAAAGAACGGAAGGCCTTCTCTGCCTCCAGTCGGAGGCGAATCTCAAGCGTCATAACTTGCGCCGAAAGATTAAATCGAGTCTGACCCTATTTTCTTTATGAATGCCTTGTTGGGCGCTACCCTTCAAGGACGATTACACCCTTACCGGCAGTTGCGAGCTGTAGAAGCTCGTGCTGTGGTTTGAGGCCTAAGCCAGTTAACGTGAGGCGTGCGCCGCTAGTTTTCGCGGCGGTTGCGAGCTGTAGAAGCTCATGTTGTGGCTTTAAAGATGCGCTAAGCGTAAAGCCCGCTCCAGCAGTAAGAAGTTGCAAAAGCTCATGCTGCGGTTTTAGTTCGAAACTCACGACTTTCTCTCCTTATTGTTGCGTCCAACGAATGGAGTAGTGGGGTAAATAGGGGGTCAGACTCGCTTTGCCAATTGCAAAACATGCATTTAAACAGGAATTCGAGTCTGACACCAATTCATTAAAGTTTTCATGTAGAGCGTCAATAAGCGAAGCGCATTGCGCCGCATGGAGCCGGAAAACATCCGGCGCATTGCGGCTATCGCCTAATGCGCCCTATGCGAGCTATCTATACTTGCTTGTGACAACCAAAGGGTTTTGCTGCTAGATTGCGCAGGCACAAGCGGAGAGAGGGTACGGTTTACCCGTCCCCTTTAAAAAGGCAGCTTAATATTTGCTATGCCAATCGAAAGGAAATGCTTATGACTCAGCCGCGGAAAAAATTTATCCAGAACACCATTGCGCTTGTCTATGACTTTGATGGCACCCTTTCGCCACAGCCCATGCAGGAATATACGGTTCTTCCTAAAATTGGAATTGACCCAGCTGGTTTTTGGGGAGAAGTGAATAAGCAAAGCCAGGAGCTAGGTGAAGAGCCGATGCTTACGTATATGCGTCTACTGATCGAGAAAGCGGAAAGCAAAGGGCTGCATATCGGACGCAAAGAATTCAAGGCGCTGGGCAAGGATGTTCAATTCTTTGACGGCGTTTCAGATTGGTTTAAAAGGGTTAATGGCTATGTTGCCAAGTACGGCAATGGGTATATTAAAGTTCGTCATTACATAATTTCTGCCGGGCTCAAGGAGATTCTTGAGGGTGTGTCCATAAATAAACATTTCGAGAATGTTTTTGCTTCTGAGTATCACTATAACCATCATGATGCAGCGACTTTCCCCAAGTTGCTTATTACCGACACTACAAAAACGCAGTTCCTTTTCAGAATCAACAAAGGGAAAGAAAGCCTCAAGGAATCAATAAATCAACACATGCCTCATGAGGATCGTCCCATCCCATTTGAGAACATGATTTACATAGGTGATGGAGAAACAGATGTGCCCAGTATGGCACTTACACGCCAAAACGGCGGTAACTCAATAGCTGTTTATAAGCCCGGGCGGGGGGGGCGTGAGAAAAAAACTTTAGATACTTGCAAGAAACTTTTGAAGGCGGGACGAGTAAATTTTATTGCGCCTGCAAATTATGCGGAAAACTCGGAATTAGAGCGTCGTGTTCAGTTGTTACTCAAGTCCATCATAGCCAAAATCGAGTATGAAAAAGAGTTGTTTGATTGTCGAAAAAAACATGGAATATGAGTAGTAAAAGAGGCGCGCATCGCAACGAAAAAGCCAGTCGAATTCGACTGGCTTTTTCGTTGGCGAATACAGCGTTTAACTTTGCGCCCCCCCCATCTGCGTCCCATAAACCTCATGCAATATCTCCACGAACCTTCTGGCCTGCGGCGATAAAAACTTGCCCTTGCGCAGCACCAGCCCATACCCCCGTTGCGGGAAGTATTGCTTGAGCGGGATGCGCACCAGTTTCTCGGTGCCGGTGAGGCAGATGTCGGTGACGATGGAGATGCCCATGCCGAGTTCGACGTATTTTTTGATGACTTCCCAGCCGCCCGCTTCGAGGGTGACTTTGAAGGTGAGGTTGTGTTGTTGGAACACGTATTTGACGGTGTTCCAGGTGGAGAGGTGGCGCGGGGGGAGGATCAGGCCGTACTGGCTGATGTCTTCCAGCGTGACTTCGGCTTGTGCGGCGAGCGGGTGGTTCAACGGGACGATCAGTGCGGGGTCGAACATTGCGACGGGTTCGTAGTTGATGTCTTCCGGCACGTCCAGCATGGAGCCGACCACCAGGTCGATCTCGTCGGCGCGCAACATTTTCAGGCCGTCGCGTCCGGTGACGTTGTGCAGCGTGGTCTGGATGCCGGGATGGGCGGCGACGAAGCGGCGCACGGCTTCGGGCAATACATAGAGGATGGTGGATTCGCCTGCGCCGATTTTTAGTTCGCCGGAGTCGAGCCGACCGTGCAGTGCGGCGAAGTTTTCTTCCAGGCTGTCGATGCCGTCCACCAAGGGTTTGGACAGCGCATATAAAGTCTCGCCGTCCGGCGTCAGCTTCAGCACGGGGCCGCGCCGTTCGAACACCGTCGCGCCCAACTCTCTTTCCATCGCCTGTATCTGCAAGGTCACCGAGGGCTGGCTCAGAAATAATTTCTGTGCGGCCAGTGTGACGCTGCCGCTACGCACGACTTCGCAGAATGCGCGCATCTGCTTGAGTCTGTTGTTTTTGTAATAGCTCTGTTTGTCTTCCGCCATGTCTGTTCTCCCCTGTCAGCAGCCCGAATTATCCATTAGAAAAACCACGTCATTCCGGCGAAGGCCGGAATCCAGATAATTAAAATTTTTCCCACATTAAGTGGGACGACATCATGGCTTTGTCCGCTTCGCGGCCTATTTATCATTGCTGGATACCGGCCTTCGCCGGTATGACGGCCTAATGAATTGTCTGTGTTCAAGCCTATATTTCATTTTTTAATAATGAAGATTGAAACAATTGATTCGCGTCGGGATTGTAGCTTGGTTTAGTCTCGCTTCCACAATAAAAGCACTAGTAATTCAATAGGATCAAAAGCTTACGCGATCCTTACAGAGGGGCATTTCACCAGACCCCACGCATGATTATTTTGGAGGCAGGAGACATGGCATCTAGCGTATTGATAACGGGAGCGTTCATGGCGGGCTTGGGCGGCCTGCTGGCGTTCTTGTTGGCATTGGCCAGCAAGCGCCTCTATGTCTATGAAGATCCGCGCATCAACGCAGTCGAAGAGATGCTTCCCCATTCCAATTGCGGCGCCTGCGGCACCGCTGGCTGCCGCAATTTCGCCGAGCAGGTCGTGGCCGGTCAGATCGAGCCCGCGCGCTGCACCGTCAATCCTCCCGCGCAGAACCAGAACATCGCCGCGCTGCTGGGCATCTCGCTGGGCAATGTCGAGAAGCGCGTGGCGCGTCTCGCCTGCGCCGGCGGCAACAACGTCGCGAAGAGCAGCGCGCGGTATCAAGGCAAGTCCACTTGCCGCTCGGCGGCAGTGGTCGGCGGCGGCGGACGCAGTTGCTCCTGGGGCTGCTTGGGGCTGGGCGATTGCGCGCTGGTGTGCGACTTCGGCGCGATATTCATGAACCGCAACGGCTTGCCGGAAGTCGATCCCGGCAAGTGCACCGCCTGCGGCGACTGCGTGGATATCTGTCCCAAGCAATTATTTTCGCTGGAGCCGGTGTCGCGTCAACTATGGGTGGCCTGCAAGAACCAGGCGGCCCCCGATGCCTCCGAAAATTCCTGCGTGGTTTCCTGCACCGCCTGCGGGCGTTGCGTGGCTGATTCCCAGCCGGGCTTGATCAGCCTCGAACGCAACCTCGCGGTGATCGATTACGGCAAGAACGAGCTAGCCGACCGCCGCGCCATCGAGCGCTGCCCCACCGGAGCCATCGTCTGGCTCGACGGCAGCCGCGCCGACAAGGGCCGCGCCGCCCGCAAAATCATCCGTATCCAACCATTGCCAGTGATGGCAGAAGTCTGAGGAGTCACCCATGTTCGAAAAAATCAAAAATGCGCTGACCGGCGCAGAGAACAAGCCCGCCACCTTCAAGTATCCCGGCACACGCGACGCCATCGACGGCAACACCGCGGTGATTCTGGTCGAGCGCGAAGCCTCGCAGGGTGCGGGCGCTTACCCGATCACGCCTTCGACGCAGATGGGCGAATACTGGGCGGAAGAAGTCGCCAAGGGGCATTTGAATGCCGCGGGCAAGCCGCTGATTTTCGTCGAACCGGAATCCGAGCATGCCGCTGCGGGCGTCACCGCTGGCCTGTCGATGACCGGTCTGCGCGCGGTGAACTTCACCTCTTCGCAAGGTCTGGCCTTCATGCACGAGTCGCTTTACGCCGCCGTCGGCAAGCGTCTGCCTTACGTGCTGAATCTCGGCTGCCGCGCGATCACCAAGACCTCGCTGAACGTGCACTGCGCGCATGACGATTACCACTGCGCCGACGACACCGGCTTCATCCAGGTGTTCGCGAAGAACGCGCAGGAAGCCGCCGACCTGAACATGATAGCCCGCAAGACCGCCGAACTGGCGCTGACGCCTGCGATGGTCGCGCAGGACGGCTTCCTCACCACGCACCTGATCGAGCCTATGCAGGTGCCGGAAAAAGAACTGGTCGCCGAATACCTGGGCGACGCCGACGACATCATCGATACCCCGACGCCCGCGCAGCAGATGCTGTACGGCCCGAAGCGCCGCCGCGTGCCGTCGAACTGGGACGTGGACAATCCGATGCAGACCGGCGTGGTGCAGAACCAGGACGCCTACATGCAGGCGGTGGCCGCGCAGCGCCCGTATTTCTTCGACCACATCCCCGCGCTGTTCGACCAGAACGCCGAAGAGTTCCACTCGCTGACCGGTCGCCGCTATAACCGCATCGATGCCTATCGTTGCGATGATGCCGATTACATCATCCTCGGTCAGGGCAGCATGACGGTGCAGGCCGCCGCAGTTGCCGACTGGTTGCGCGAGACGCGCAAGATCAAGGTGGGCGTGGTCAACATCACCATGTTCCGCCCCTTCCCCGGCGACGTGCTGGGCCGTGTGTTGAAAGGCAAGAAGGGCGTGGCTGTGCTGGAGCGCACCGACCAGCCGATGTCGGAAGACCTGCCGCTGATGCGCGAAGTGCGCTCTACCGTTTCCAAGTGTCTGGAAAACGGCAAGGAGCAGAACCACGAAGGCTACGCGGCATACGAGCACGTCAAGGACATGCCGTCGCTGTATTCCGGCTGCTATGGTCTGGGCTCGCGCGACCTGCAACCGGAAGGTTTAATCGCCACCGTCGAGAACATGTTGCCGGGTGCGGCGCATCGCAAGTTCTTCTATCTGTCCGTCGATTTCGTGCGCGACGAGTCGGCCAATCCGAAACAAGAAATCCGCCAGCAAGAACTGCAAGCCGCTTATCCCGGCATCAAGAACATGGCGCTGCGCGGTTCCGAGAACCCCAACCTGTTGCCGAAGAACGCCATCGCGGTGCGCATGCACTCGGTCGGCGGCTGGGGCGCGGTGACCACCGGCAAGAATCTGGCGATGACGCTGTTCGAACTGCTGGGCTGGGACATCAAGGCCAACCCGAAATACGGTTCCGAGAAGAAGGGCCAGCCGACAACCTATTATCTGTCCGCAGCGCCGGAGCCTATCCGCATCAACTGCGAATACACCAATGTCGATGTGGTGCTGTCGCCGGATCCGCAGGTGTTCGGCCACACCAACGCGCTGGAAGGCATGCGCGAGGGCGGCGTGTTTATCATCCAGAGCAACCTCGGCAGCGCGGGCGAAGTGTGGGAGACCTTCCCGGTGCGCACGCAGCAGTACATCGTCGACAAGAAGATACGCGTGTTCTACCTCGACGCGTTCAAGATCGCGCGCGAGGAATCCAGCAACCCCGACCTGCAACTGCGCATGCAGGGCAACGCCTTCCAGGGCGCGTTCTTCCGCGCCTCCGACGTGAAGGAGCGCGCGGGCCTGTCCGAAGAGACGCTGTTCACCGCCATCGAGAACCAGCTCGAATCGAAATTTGGAAAAAAGGGCAAGCGCATCGTCGAGGACAACCTGCGCGTGGTGCGTCGCGGCTATGAGGAGATGTTCGAGATCGCGCCGGAGCAGATGAAGGTCGGCCAGCGCGCCAAGTTCGTCGGCAAGCCCGCGCCCACATTGCCGGTGATGCTGAAGCAGCAACCAGAAGGCAACGGCGGCCTGTCCGACATCCACCGTTTCTGGGAACAGACCGGCAGCTTCTACATGAAGGGCCAAGGTAACGACAATCTGGTCGATCCCTTCATGGGCCTGTCGGTGATCCCCGCCGTCACCGGCGTGTTCCGCGACATGACCGGCGTACGCTTCGAGCATCCGGAATGGCATGCCGAGAAGTGCACCGCCTGCGGCGAGTGCTTCACGCAATGCCCGGACAGCGCGATCCCCGGTCTGGTCTCGACCACCACCGACATCCTCAACACCGCGATCCAGAAGATCGAAATCGGCGGACGACCGACGCGCTTCCTGCGCAAATTCAGCCGCGCGATCGACAAGAAGCTGCGCAACTCGCTGGATAAGGATGGCCTCGACGTGCGCGCGCTGCTGGCCAACGCGATCACCGAAGCGTTCGCCGAAGACCCGACTCAGGGCGATGATCGCGGTCGTCTGGAGAACGAACTGAACCTGCTGCGCGAGCAACTCGGCGGCTTCAAGTTCGCCACCACCAAGCCTTACTGGACGCAGAAAGAGAAGAAGGAAAAAGGCGCGGGCGGCCTGTTCTCCATCACCATCAACCCGTACACCTGCAAGGGCTGCGCGCTGTGCGTGGACGTGTGCGAAGACAACGCGCTGACCATGGTCACGCAGACTCAGCAGAGCATCGAGGCGATGCGCGACGACTGGAATTTCTGGCTGGATCTGCCGACCACGCCGCCGCAATTCAGCCGCATCGACGATCTGGACGAGAAGGTCGGCGCGCTCGAAACCCTGCTGCTGGACAAGCACAACTACCAGTCGTTCGCCAGCGGCGACGGCGCATGTTTGGGCTGCGGCGAGAAGGCGACTATCCACCTGTTCACCGGCACGGTCACCGCACTGATGCAGCCCCGCGTGAAGAAGTTCGTCGCCAAGCTCGACACGCTGATCGCCGATCTGGAGAACCACATCCGCCTGAAGCTCAGCAGCACCGTCGATCTCACCGACACGCAGGCGATGATGCAGGCGATACAGGCGCACAGCGGCCACGACCTGACGCTGGCGAACCTGTCGGAATCGCTGCTGGCGAAGAATCCGGGCGAGCCCATCGACCCGCAATGGCTGCGCCGCGTAACACAGATGCTGGAGAAGCTGAAAGATCTGCGCTGGCGCTACCTCGAAGGCCCGACCAAGCGCGGTCGCGCCGAGATGGGCGTGGTGAATTCCACCGGCTGCACCTCGGTGTGGGCTTCGACCTTCCCGTTCAACCCGTACCCTTTCCCGTGGACTTCGCACCTGTTCCAGGACTCGCCGTCGGTCGCGATGGGCGTGTTCGAGGGCCACATGGCGAAGATGGTCGAAGGTTTCAAGACCGTGCGCATGGTCGAGAAGGAACTGGCCGACGGCTACGATCCCGTCGAGCACGGCGCGGCGTTGGCGCACTTCAACTGGGAGAAGCTGAGCGAAGAAGAATGGCGTCTGTGCCCGCCGGTGGTGGCGATGGGCGGCGACGGCGCGATGTTCGACATCGGCTTCCAGAACCTGTCGCGCGCGCTGATGTCCGGCATGCCGATCAAGGTGATGATCGTCGATACGCAGGTGTATTCCAACACCGGCGGACAGGCCTGTACCTCCGGCTTCATCGGCCAAGTGGCGGACATGTCGCCCTACGGCGCGAGCAAACACGGCAAGACCGAGAAGCGCAAAGAGATCAGCGTGATCGGCATGGCGCACCGCACCTCGTTCGTGATGCAGGGCTCGCTGTCCAACACCACACACCTGCTGGAGAGCTTCATCGACGGCCTCAACAGCCGCCGTCCGGCGCTGTTCAACGTGTACGCGGTGTGCCCGCCGGAGCATGGCGTGGGCGACGACAGCGCGGTGGCGCAAAGCAAGATGGCCGTGGAGTCGCGCGCCTTCCCGCTGTTCCGCTACAACCCCGATCTGGGCGACACCTTCTCCGAGTGCTCCACGCTGGAAGGCAACCCATCGATGGACGCCGACTGGCCGGAGTACAAGCTCGACTATGTGGACGAGGAAGGCCAGAAGTCGATGACGCTGGCGATGACCTTCGCCGACTTCGCCCTCTCCGAAGGCCGCTTCGCCAAGCAGTTCAAAAAGGCCGCACCGGACACATGGAACGACGACCAAATCTTGCTGGGCGATTTCCTGAAATTGTCCGAAGACGAGCGCGACGGCAAGTTCCCGTTCATCTGGACCGTGGACAAGAAGAACCGTCTGGTGCGCGTGCTGGTGTCGACGGAGATGGTGCTCTCCTGCGAAGAACGTCAACAGTTCTGGAAGCAGCTCAAGGACGTAGCCGGCCTCAATCGCCCAGCGGCGAACGAAGCGGAAGTCACCGAGCGCGTGCGCCGCGAACTGATGCAACGCATCGCCGACACGCTGGGCGTGGCCGGTGGAAGCGCGAGCACGAGTGCTGTGGCGACAGTCGTTGCAGCGCCAGCGGCGGCGAATGCGGAAGGCTACGAAGCCGTGTGGATAGACACGCCGGAATGCACGGCCTGCGACGAATGCATCAACATCAACCCCAAGGTGTTTGCCTACAATGAAACGAAAAAAGCCATCGTCATCAACCCGAAAGCGGGCAGTTATCTGGACATCGTTAAGGCAGCAGAAAAATGCACTGCCGGCGTCATCCACCCCGGTACGCCCTGGAACGCAGGCGAGCCCAACCTCGACAAGCTGACGGCTCGCGCGGCGAAGTTCAACTGACATGAATCCGAACAAGCCACTAGCCCGTCATTCCGGCGAAAGCCGGAATCCAGACATGAAAAATGTTCTGCGAAGCAGACAAAGCCTTGGTGTTGTCCGCTTGCGCGGGGACTTGTCTATTGACTGGATACCGGCCTGCGCCGGTATGACGAAGTCGCTTGTTATTGAGTGATTCGAGATGAATCTGCACCTCCCCTTCCTGAAACACGCGGCGACTTTCGCGCGCGGCATCCATCCCGCGCCGCACAAGGGCACGCTGGATCAGCCGATCAAACGCATGCCGTTCCCGCGCAAGCTGGTGCTGCCGCTCGCGCAGCACATCGGCAAGCCGGCATTGCCGCTGGTCGGTATCGGCGAGGAAGTGGCGCGCGGGCAGGTCATCGCCCGCGCCGAAGGAACGTTGTCCTCACCCATCCACGCGCCGGCCGACGGCGTGATCGAGGCGATCACGCCGATGCCGGTCTCGCGCGGACAGTGGTCAGACGCCATTGTGTTGCGCGTGTACGAGGCCTCGACGCAGGAGGTGCGCTGCGGCCAGCCGCAGGATGTGGGGGCGATGGATCACGCGCAACTCATCGCGGCGATCCAGGAGATCGGCATGGTGGGACTGGGCGGCGCGACCTTCCCCAGCCACGCCAAGCTGAACGTGCCCGCAGACAAGCAGGTACACACGCTGATCGTCAACGGCTGCGAGTGCGAACCCTACCTCACCTGCGACTACAAGCTGATGCGCGAATGGCCGCAGGAGCTGGTTGCGGGCATCCGTATCGCGATGCGCGCCAGCGGCGCGACCCGCGCGATCATCGGCATCGAGGACAACAAGCTGGATGCGCTCGATGCGATCCGTCCGCATCTGCCCGCTGACGGCAGTATCACGATGCAGGCGGTGGCGACCAAATATCCGCAGGGCGCGGAGCGCATGCTGATCAAGTCGCTGCTGGATCTCGATCTGCCGCCGGGCGCGCTGCCCAGCCAGCTCGGGCTGGTGATGCACAACGTCGGCACGCTGGCATTGCTGGGTCGGTTGCTGCCTGCCGGGCAGGGGCTGATCGAGCGCGTGGTGACGCTGGCCGGGCCCGGCATCAAGAAGCCCGGCGATTACTGGATTCCGTTCGGCGCGACGCTACGCAGCGTGCTCGACTGGGCGGGCGACCCGGAATGCCGCGAGCGCCAAGTCATCCTCGGCGGGCCGATGATGGGACAGGGCGCTTTCTCGCTCGACATCCCGGTGACCAAGGGAACCTCCGGCATTCTGGTGTTCGACAAGCGCATGCTGGAACCGATCACGCAGCAGAGCTGGGCCTGCATCCATTGCGCGGCGTGCGTGAACGCCTGCCCGATGGGGCTGAACCCGTCGCAGCTCGGCATGCTGTCGGCCAAGCTGGAGTTCGACGAGATGTCCGAACAATTCCATCTGGGCGATTGCTTCGAATGCGGCTGTTGCTCCTATGTGTGCCCGTCGCATATTCCGCTGGTGCAGCAGTTCCGCGCCGCCAAGGCTTTCCTGCGCGAAAGGAAACCAGTATGAGCATGGAACTGCGTGCTTCGCCCCACCTGCACAGCGGTCGCGATGTGCCGACCATCATGCGCCATGTGGTGTATGCGCTGCTGCCCATCTGCGCGTTCTCGGTCTGGCAATACGGCCTGTCGGCCATCGCGCTGATCGCTACCGTCACGCTGTCCTGTCTCGCCGCAGAGCGCATCGCCAACCGCATGTCCGGCACGGTGAACACGCTGTCCGACTGGAGCGCGACCATCACCGGCATCCTGCTCGCGCTGACGCTGCCGCCCGCGTTCCCGCTGTGGATGGGCGCGGTCGCGGGCTTTGCCGCGGTGTGGCTGGGCAAGTCGCTGTTCGGCGGGCTGGGCCACAACCCGTTCAACCCGGCGCTGGTCGGACGCGCCTTCGTGCAGGCGGCGTTCCCCACCGCGATCACCACCTGGGCACCCGCGTTCGCGCCGCAGCGATTCACCGAATTCATCCCGTCCACGCTGACGTTGCCGTTCTGCGTGCCGAACGACATAAGCGCCTGGGTAACCGCGAACATGGTGGACGGCTTCACCGGTGCGACGCCGCTGGCGCGCTGGAAGTTCGAGCACTTCGTCTATCCGGTGGAAGACATGATCACCGGCGCGGCCTCAGCCTCGTCCGGTGAGACCTCGGCGCTGCTGTTGCTGGTCTGCGGCCTGTACCTGATCGCGCGCCGCTTCATGGACTGGCGCATCCCGGTGGCGGTGGTCGGCAGCGCGATGATTATGGCTTTGGGATTCCAGATGTACGACGCCGATGCGTTCCCGCCGATGCACCTGGCGCTGCTGTCCGGCGGCCTGATGCTGGGCGCGTTGTTCATGGCGACCGACATGGCGACCTCGCCGGTGACGCCGATGGGCGTGTGGGTGTACGGCGCGATCATCGGCGTGGTGACCATCTTGATCCGCTACTTCGGCGGGCTCACGGAAGGCGTCATGTACGCGATCCTGTTCGGCAACGCGGCAGCGCCCTTGATCGACAAATACCTGCAACCGAAAGTGTTCGGAGCGCGGCGCAAATGAACGGCTTAAGACTGAATCAGCGCATTGGCGTGATTGCGCTCCCTCTCCCCAACCCTCTCCCGCAAGCGGGCGAGGGGGCAAACGTCACGCTGCGCGTATTTAGGATTTCTTCCAAATGAGCGAACATAGAACCGGCATTCCGCCAGCGGACATCACCGGCAGCGGCCGCCTGGTCGCGACGCTGGGGTTGGTCACGATGATCTGCGGCGCATTGATCGTCGCGGTGTGGCAATGGACGCTGCCGGCCATCGCCGCGAACAAGAAGGTGGTGCTGGAACGCGGCGTGAAGGCGCTGGTGCCTGACGCCGCGCGCATCGTCGAATACGACGCCGCGGCCGACGGCATCCGTCCGGCTCAGGGCGATCCGGCCGCCGGTGCGGTGCGTTTCTACGCAACCTACGACGGCGAAGGCCGCCTGCTCGCCATCGCCGCCGAGGGCGCGGCGCGCGGCTACGCCGACGTGGTGCGCGTGCTGTACGGCTACCGTCCGGCATGCGAGTGCATCTTCGGCATCCGCGTGGTGCAGATGAAGGAGACGCCGGGAATCGGCGACAAGATCATCACCGACGCCGCCTTCGTCGCCAATTTCGACGGGCTCGACGTCAGCCTCGCGCCGGATATGAAGTCGCTTTCCAACGAAGTGAAGACGGTGAAGCACGGCAGCAAGAAGTTCGGCTGGGAGATCGATGCGATCACCGGCGCGACCATCACCTCCAAGGCGGTCGGACGCGGCATCAACGACAGCGTGCAAATGCTGTTGCCGCGGCTGCGTCCGAATCTGGAAGAACTGAAACGGGAAAAGGGAAGCGGGAAATGAGCAAGACAGTGTACCTGGTATTTCGCGTTTCCCCTGATGCCGCGCAGCGGCGAGTCCCGTTTCCCGTTTCCCGGACTCCCGAAGGAGACCAGGCATGACCGCGAGCACGAAACAGATCACCAACATGGAGCAGCTGCTCGAAGGCATCTGGAAACAGAACCCGGTGTTCGTGATGACGCTGGGCATGTGTCCGACGCTGGCGGTGACGGTTTCTGGATTCAATGCGCTGGGCATGGGCGTCGCTACCGCCTTCGTGCTGGTGTGCTCCGCCGGGCTGATTTCGCTGCTGCGCAACTTCATCCCCAAGGAAGTGCGCATCGCGACCTACATCGTGATCATCGCGACCTTCGTCACGCTGGTCGATTACATCATCCAGGCGGTGAGCCTCGCGCTGTACGACGCGCTGGGCGCGTTCATCCAGTTGATCGTGGTGAACTGCATCATCCTCGGACGCGCAGAGGCGCATGCGGCGAAGAATCCGCCGCTGCCGGCGGTGTTGAATGCATTCGGCATGGGCATCGGCTTCACCATCGGCCTGCTGGCGTTGGGCTGCGTGCGCGAGATTTTGGGCGCGGGCAAGCTGTTCGGCGTCTCGCTGTTCGGCGCGAGCTTCCAGCCCTGGGTGGTGATGGTGCTGCCGCCGGGCGGGTTCTTCGTGCTGGGCGGCTGGCTGCTGCTGTTCGCCTGGTGGGCTAAACGAAAGGAGTCCAACCATGGATGAATCCCTAGGTCAGATCTTCGTCATCACGCTGCTGTCGAGCAACTTCGTGCTGGCGATGTTCCTCGGGCTGTGTCCCTTCCTCGGCGTGTCCGGCAAGCTGGAAACCGCCGTGCCTATGGGCATCGCGACCAGCTTCGTGATGCTGGTCGCCTCGCTGTGCGCCTACGGACTCAACTGGCTGCTCGGCTATTTCGAGCTGGAGTTCCTGCGCCTGATCTCCTACATCGTGGTGATCGCCTCCACCGTGCAACTGGTGGAGATGGCGATGAAGAGATTTTCTCCTGCTTTGTTCCGCGCGCTGGGCATCTACCTGCCGCTGATCACCACCAACTGCGCGGTGCTGGGCGTCGCGCTGTTCCAGACCGCGCGCGGCTACGACTTCGGTCAGTCGGTCGCCTTCAGCCTCGGCGGCGGTGCCGGATTCACGCTGGCGCTGGTGTTGATGGCGGGCGTGCGCGAGCGCCTGAAGCTGTCCGACATTCCGGGCGCGATGCAGGGCACTGCGCTGTCGCTGATGCTGGCCGGGTTGCTGTCGCTGGCCTTTATGGGCTTCGGCGGCATAGGGGTGTCGCGATGAAATATCTGATCGCCGTGCTCATCATGCTCGCGCTGGTGTTCGCCTGGGTCGTCGTGCAGCGGATCGCCCGAGACTACGCCGCGCGGCATCCGGAGTTCGGCCCGCTGCGCGAGGACGGCAAGGAAGGCTGCGGCGGCTGCGGCAACCATTGCGCGGGACATTGCAACAACGAGCACTGATTTTTTATGACGCATTCAACGAGGGAGAAGGCCATGCAACCGTACGTCATTCCATTCCATCAACTGGGTATCGCCGATATTCCGGAAGTGGGCGGCAAGAACGCCTCGCTAGGCGAGATGATCTCCAGCCTGAGCTCGTCCGGCGTTCATGTGCCCGGCGGTTTCGCGACCACGGCGCAGGCATACCGCGACTTCCTCGCGAACGACGGGCTGGACAAGCGTATCGAGGATGCGCTGTCCACGCTGAACGTGGAAGACGTCACCGCACTGGCCGAGGCCGGACGCAAGATACGCGGCTGGATCGTCGAGGCGCCGTTGCCCGAGCGTCTGGAAGAAGAGATACGCGCCCACTATGTCCAGCTTGCTGCAGAAGGCGAGGGCAGCTTCGCGGTGCGTTCCTCCGCCACCGCCGAAGACCTGCCGGATGCGTCGTTCGCCGGGCAGCAGGAGACTTTCCTGAACATCCACGGCATCGAAAATATTTTGCATGCGATCCGCGAAGTGTTCGCCTCGCTGTACAACGACCGTGCGATTTCCTACCGCGTGCACAAGGACTTCACCCATGCCGATGTGGCCTTGTCGGCGGGCGTGCAGCGCATGGTGCGCTCCGACCTGGGCGCATCCGGCGTGATGTTCACGCTGGACACCGAATCCGGTTTCCGCGATGCGGTGTTCATCACCTCGTCCTGGGGGCTGGGCGAGATGGTGGTGCAGGGCGCGGTGAATCCGGACGAGTTCTACGTGCACAAGCCGCAACTGGCCGCAGGTTTTCCGGCTGTCATCCGCCGCGCGCTGGGTTCCAAACAGCAGCGCATGGTGTTCGACGAGCAGCGTTCCGCCGGACGCTCCTGCCGCATCGAGCCGGTGCCCGCCGCCGATCAGGCGCGCTTTTCGCTGACCGACGCGGACGTGCTGCAACTGGCGCGCTACGCGGTATCCATCGAACAGCACTACGGTCGCCCGATGGACATCGAGTGGGGCAAGGACGGGCTGGACGGCAAGCTCTACATCCTGCAGGCGCGTCCCGAGACGGTGAAATCGAACGAGGCCTCCAGCGGCGGCACCGAGAAACATCGCTTGCACCAGCGCGGCACGGTGCTGGTCGAAGGCCGCGCCATCGGCCAGAAGATAGGCTCCGGTCGCGTCCGCATCGTCGAGAGCACCGCCGAGATGGACAAGGTGCAGGCGGGCGACGTGCTGGTCACCGACATGACCGACCCGAACTGGGAACCGGTGATGAAGAAGGCTTCAGCCATCGTCACCAATCGCGGCGGACGCACCTGCCACGCGGCGATCATCGCGCGCGAGCTGGGCATCCCCGCCATCGTCGGCTGCGGTCATGCGACCACCGCGCTGCAAGACGGCGAGATCGTCACCGCCTCCTGCGCCGAAGGCGACACCGGCTACGTGTACCACGGCAAGCTGAACTTCGACGTGGTTGTACACGACGAAGCCGAGCTGCCGGCCATCCCGGTCAAACTGATGCTCAACGTCGGCAACCCCACGCTGGCGTTCGAGTTCGCGCAACTGCCGTCCGTGGGCGTGGGTCTGGCGCGTCTTGAATTCATCATCAACAACCTGATCGGCATCCACCCCAAGGCGGTGCTGGAGCACGGCAAGCTGCCGGGCAAGTTGCACGAGGCGGTGATGCAACGCTCGGCAGGCTATGCGAATCCGGAAGAGTTTTACGTCGAGAAAATCACCGAAGGCGTCGCGACGCTGGCTGCCGCGTTTTGGCCGAAGAAGGTCATCGTGCGCATGTCCGATTTCAAGTCGAACGAATATCGCAAGCTGATCGGCGGCGAAATTTACGAGCCGATGGAAGAGAATCCGATGATCGGTTTCCGCGGTGCGGGCCGCTATGTCGCGGCGAATTTCTCGGACTGCTTCGAACTGGAATGCCGCGCGATGAAGCGCGTGCGCGAGAAGCTGGGCTACATCAACGTCGAGCTGATGATCCCCTTCGTGCGCACCGTGAACGAAGCGCAAGAAGTCGTCGCCACGCTGGAGCGCAACGGCCTGAAGCGCGGCGAAAACGGCCTGCGCCTGATCATGATGTGCGAGATCCCGTCCAACGCGCTGCTGGCGGAAGAGTTCCTGCAACACTTCGACGGCTACTCCATCGGCTCCAACGACCTGACGCAACTGACGCTGGGGCTGGACCGCGATTCCAGCCTGGTGGCGGATCGCTTCGACGAGCGCGACCCCGCGGTGAAGGTCTTGCTGAAGATGGCGATCACCACCTGCAACCGTCTGGATAAATACGTCGGCATCTGCGGACAGGGTCCGTCCGACCACTTCGACTTCGCCGAGTGGCTGGTCGAGGCCGGTATTCAAACTATGTCGCTGAATCCCGACACGGTGATCGACACCTGGCGCAGATTGGCCGAGAAAGAAATTGCCAAGCCTTAAAAACTTGGCGACTACGGTAGCCGGATCGAGGTGAGTCCGGCTGTTTCTCCTCCCCCTCCGTGCATGCAATGTGCACGGCATCACCAGCAGTAAGTGTGTTCCTCCTCCCCTCCCCTGATTCATCTCCCCTTTTTTGGGGAGGGGCTTTTTTTGGGAAGGATGCGGCGTCGGTGGAGTATGTTCATGCAAGGAGGTTATGTGCCCCACGCTGCGGTGCTTTGCGTTGGACTGCGCGGGCAAAAACCGCTATGCTGCGCGCCTCCAAAGTATGCGCTCGTAGCTCAGCTGGATAGAGTATTGGTTTCCGAAGCCAAGGGTCGTGGGTTCGACTCCCGCCGAGCGCACCATTTCCGACTTGTGGTCATGCGACTTACGGTCAATGAAAACCACAGAGTTTTTCTGTGTCCATCCATAGTTGCAAACTGTATGGCAGATGCCTGGTATCAGGCATGCAGCAGCCGATATGGTCGCGTTTGCCTGTAAGTGAGTCGAGCGGCCGCCGTCCCGCGTGCTCCTCGTGCTCATGGTTAACGTGAAACTCGCGTAGCGATTCGTTTGCCTCCTCGCCCGCTTGCGGGAGAGGATTGAGGTAAGGGAAACGGGCATGGCAAGTTTCATCATCAGGGGTGGCACACTTGCCATGTCCGTTAAACGGTAAAATCCTTTTCTTACAGGAGACTCTGTTGGCAAACCTATACAACACCCTAGGCGTTTCACCGTCTGCGACAGCCGACGACATCAAGAAGGCATATCGCTCGCTTGCGATGCGCTACCACCCGGACAGGAATGCACATTCCGGCTCGGAGAGTCGATTCAATGCGATCAAGACGGCGCATGAGGTGCTTTCTGACCCCAAGAAACGGGCCGAATATAACCAGAGCCTGAACAATCGCATCATCATCGATCCGGATAGCGAGGCTCGCGCTTTGTGGCATTCATTGTTCGATCGCTGCGGAGTTGTTCTGCCGCGAGACAGTCATTAATCACCTTAAAATACAAAACTCATGAACGAAAACATACATCACGAATTTGCCTATCAGTCCCGCGAACTGGGCATCCAGATCGAAGATACGCTAGGCGATCCGCCCGACCACCGCACCTATGCGCAAGTCGTTGCGTCGTTGATCGACGAATACGCCAAGGGCACGGAGATAGACGATGTGAATCTGTTGAGCTTCGCACTGGTCGAACATCTGTGCTTTGACGATCCGGCCGGGCTGTTCGCGCAGTGCAAGCAATATGACGGAGGCGATGCCGTATCTGCGGTCAGCATGGTGTCTTGTGCGCATGCGGGGGCAAGCAAGGCATTGGCTGCCGTTGCTGCGAAGAATCCGGAGTTGGCGCGCAAGGCGATCGTTACGGCATTCTTGTTCAAGAATGCCAAGCGCTGGTCTGGTGCGGACGAGTCCCTCGATGCTCTGCAGGAAGAAGAGGATAACTTCAAGAATATGGACGATGAAGAAGAGCTGGAGCGCAATGTGCCGGGTCAGGATGTGATCGATTTGTTCGACAAGCGCGAGGATGGGAATGGCTGATAACACAAACTTTCCGGCAATCAGCCGGCAGGTAACCGAACTGGTTCTGGCCGGCTCTTCCGATCATGCGGAAGAGGCGATCAATGATACGGCGGAGCAATTCGGCGACTTGGCCGTGGTTGCGGTGCTGGACACGCTGGAGCCGCAAGTGGCTGCGATGCATTTGTCTGCTTTCGATGGCGGCAAGTTGTCGCTGGCCACGTTGTTGATCTCGCCCAAGGCATGGGCCGAGAGCTTGGCCTATTTCGCTGCGATCTGGAGCGATGACATGATCGAAGACGAGCCGGAGGTGTTGACCGAGTCGCTGTTCGCGCATGTCCACGGCGTCATTTTCTCCAGCGACGAAGCGGAACGGCGCGCCGCGCTGATTCATGAGGCATTGTCGACCGATTGTGGCACGACTGCTTTTGCCGTGCTGTTCTCGACGGCAATCGGGGAAATTATCGAACTCGCCAACGACATCCACTCGCGCGGTGCGCATAGCAGCGGCCAGACGACTTCCGACCACGATGTGATTCCGCTTGCGCTGGAAATCGCCCGAAGCGATTCCGATGCGTGGGACCGGGTGTTGTTCGAGATATTTCCGGACTGGCAGCCCGGCGAGAACCAGTTGCGCGCAAGGTCCGAAGAGGATGACGACGACGAAGTCAATCATGACTACGCTCTGGCCCGGACTACTCATGATTTGCTGTTGCGTCTGCGCAGACAAGTGCCGAGCAAATCGGTCAGCACGCCTAAAAAGGGTGCCCGCCCAAGTCTGGGTGAGGATATTTTTGCGTGATGCGGCAATCAGATGCAGCAAGTTAACGAAAATCCAGCCATGCAACTTGCCCACCTCGACGCGCGCCTCCCTCATTTAGCTCAGGCGCTGGAAGCGCTGGCGCGACGTGGGGGTAATCAGGAGGCGGCGCAAATTCTGCTTGAAGATCTCAGCGGCATCAACGTGCTCGTCGCCAGAAAATTCACGAACGAACGGACGGCGGACGGCCTGCTCGATGCGTTTCATCTGACCGTGGGATGTATTTCGCTGGGCATCAGCCAGGCGAATCTCCCCGAAGACGGCGAGGCACAGCTGTCCTTCCTGCTGCACCACGGTGCGGAATATGTTTTCCAGATGGGCTTTCGGCATATCAAGGAATTATCCGGCCTGCCCTACACGGCCTTTGTCACGGATTTCGATAACGATCCGCACAAACAGCAGCTCGATATCAAACTGCTGTTCGCGCAGATATGCCGCGCCGACCCCGCTACGGCATGGACTGGGGATCGCATCTATAACCATGAATTGCAGGATCGGAAAAGCATCCAGACCATCATCGATTGTGCGAAATGGCTGCGTAAAAAGCATTACGCCGGGCCCGTCAGGGGAACAGACATGGATGCTTATGCCGTAATCGCAATCGCGGTTATTTTTGCGATTCTGGGCGATGGTCGTATCGTCGCCCGCACCGGACAAGAAGAACTCGAAAGCCTGATTCGTCGCGTTCGCGCAACGCGGCCCGATATCGATGCCGGCTGGAACGAATTGCTGAATCAGGCCCCGCCCGAATATCAGCCCATACTGCGCGAGCGCATGGACGAGTACAGAAATACCATCGCCAAGAAAATCCTGTCCAAAACCAGCGCCAAATCGGTCCTCATCGAGATACAGAAAAATTTCGCGGGAGATGAGCAGGATATCGACTATCAGTGACCCGGGAGTTTGCGCGTAATCGATTTCCGGTTATCGGGGCGGTACAAAGCAGGAGCACAAAACAAAGACGCCCCGTTTCCGGGGCGTCTTGCATTTGAATCGGTCGAACGGAATTACTTCTTCGCGCCGTTGACTGCATCCTTCAATGCCTTGCCAGCCTTGAATGCCGGCACCTTGGATGCCTTGATCTTCAGTTCTGCGCCAGTAGCTGGGTTGCGGCCGGTGCGTGCTGCGCGCTTGCGCACTTCGAACGTGCCGAAGCCAACCAGAGCAATGCTGTCGCCCTTCTTCAGGGTGGCGGTGACGATGTCGATCAGGGCCGCGATGTTGCGGTCTGCGTCGGCCTTGGTGCTGCCGGTCTTTTCTGCGAGTGCGTCGATCAGTTCTTTGCGGTTCATAGTCAGTTCTCCCTTGGGTTGTGTTGAAAAGCCGGTGCGGATTGTTGAGGATATTGAGCCGGCTGGCAAGCCCCTTTTGCATGATTTCTCAATCAGGGCGGCATTTTCAGCCGAAAAACAGCTTGCCGGCACCCGGTGCGGGCCGGTGTTCGGACTCTTCACCCCTTCCAGATAGTCGGACGGAGGCCTGTTTCGGCCCTCGTTTCGGGGTATTCAGGCCTGCGTGTTCATGCGGCTAGCTGGTAGAATCGCGTCCTCGAATATCACTGGAGTGTGCCATGAGCTTTACCGAAGCCGACGTGCAGGGCGCGTTGAAGACCCTCATCGATCCGAACACCAAGAAGGATTTCGTCAGCGGCAAATCCGTCAAGAACATCCAAATCAGCGGCAACGACCTGTCGCTGGACATCCTGCTGGGCTACCCGGCCAAGAGCGTCTGGGGCGAGATCAAGGCGATGGTCGAAGGCCATCTGAAGTCTGCGCTGCCGGGTGTCGGCAAGATCGAAGCGAACGTCTCCAGCAAGGTCGTGCCGCACGCGGTGCAGCGCGGCGTGAAGCTGGTCGAGGGCGTTAAGAATATCATCGCGGTGGCGAGCGGCAAGGGCGGCGTGGGCAAGAGCACCACGGCGGTGAATCTCGCGCTGGCGCTGGCCGCCGAAGGCGCGCGCGTCGGCGTGCTGGACGCCGACATCTACGGTCCGTCGCAGCCGACCATGCTGGGCATCTCCGGTCAGCCCGAGTCGGAAGACGGCAAGATGCTGCAGCCGATGATGAGCCACGGCCTGCAGGCGATGTCCATCGGCTTCCTGATCGACGCGCACGACACGCCGATGATCTGGCGCGGCCCCATGGTCACGCAGGCTTTGGATCAGCTGTTGCACCAGACCAAGTGGGACAATCTCGATTACCTCGTCGTGGACCTGCCGCCCGGCACCGGCGATGTGCAGCTGACGCTGGCGCAGAAGGTGCCGGTCACCGGTGCGGTGATCGTCACCACGCCGCAGGACATCGCGCTGCTGGACGCGCGCAAAGGGCTGAAGATGTTCGAGAAGGTCGGCATCAAGATCGTCGGCATCGTCGAAAATATGAGCACCCACATCTGCACCAACTGCGGCCATGAAGAGCATATCTTCGGCGCGGGCGGCGGCGAAAAGATGTGCGCCGACTACAACACCGAATTCCTCGGCGGCCTGCCGCTGGATATCCGCATCCGCGAACAGGCCGACTCCGGTATGCCCACGGTCGTTGCCGATCCCGACGGCAACCTTGCCAAGGTCTACAAACAGATAGCGCGTCGCATCGCGGTGAAGGTCGCGGACATGGCGCAGGATCACAGCGCAGCGTTCCCGAAAATCGTGGTACAAAGCACCTGATCGCATCGGGAAATAGGTAGAACGAAATGTCGAGCAGCGAACCAAGGTCGGCTCTGGATGGACTCGAAATTCTCGGGTCTGGCATCGCCACGTCCGACCGCATCGCCTCGATGCTCGAGAACGCCCACATGCTCAAGGACCTGGACTGGCCCCAGGTTGTGGCGCTGGCGAGCTATATCCAGCTCTACCGCGCCACGCCCGGCACGGTCTTGTTCCATGAAGGCGAGCGCGGAGACTTCATGTGCATCGTGCTGGAAGGCAAGCTGGAGGTTCGCAAGGAAGACACCCAGCGCGTCGACAAGGTGGTCGGCACGGTGTTGCCGGGGCGCAGCCTGGGCGAGATGACCATCGTCGACGGAGAACCCCGCTCCGCGACCGCGGTGGTCGTGCAGACTTCGATGCTGGCCGTGCTGACGCAGATGAACTTCAAACGCATCATGCAGGAGAAGCCGGCGCTGTCGGCGAAGCTGTTGCTGGAAATCGCGAGGTTGCTGAGCCAGCGGTTGCGGATGACCAGCGGGATATTGGTCGATTATCTGGAAAGCTAGCGGCGACGCCTTTGTCTTTATTCCCTCGCCCCTTGGGGGAGAGGGTTAGGGAGAGGGGTGAGAGTTGGAAGGTTCCTGCCGAGCGAGTAAGTTGGGTTGAGCGCAGCGATACCCAACATCAATATCGAAAATCCAAATCAAAACCGTCGGGGGTAGCCCGACAGCTAGTCCCTTTTCTTGTCTTGCCAAGAAAAGGAACCAAAAGAAGGCGCCCCCAGCTTGCCGCCGCTACGCGGTTCCCTGCGTTGCTCGGCAGGTCAGGCGGCTGCGGAACTCGCGCTACGCGCTCAGACAGTCCTCGCCGAAATCCCCTGACCAGCCTCCGCTACTCGGCGGCGCACAGGGGAAAGAAAATCAAAACCTTCAAAAGGCATGGTGGGCTGCGCCCACCATGCCTTCCTCGCGGATGCAAAAACGAATGCGAAGTTGCCCCTTTAGGTGTTCGTTACTTGCTTTCGAGCGCGAATATTATTGATAAGTGCTTTGCGAGCTGAAACATGACGGCATCAGATACTTCGGTTGAAAGCAAGGCTTTACCTGTGTCGCTTGAGGTGTCGAAATCAACTGTCCCCCAAATATTTCCTTCGCCATCCTTAATCGGTGCGGCTAGAACAAATTTAAGCTCATCGGAGACATCGCCAGTGATTCCTTGAGCGTTTTCTGGAATAGGCTCGACTGATGTGCGGCAGATTTTTTCGTCAGTAGCGGCACGAACGACCGCCACTTTTTTGGCAACTTCGGAAGTTAAATCAAATCGCAATTTTCCAACTTGCTCTGTAACGGGGTCTTGCGACCAGTAATGGCTGCAAATAAGCTGACTGCCTTTTTTTCGGAAAATGAAAACACGTAGTTTTGCGCTCTGAGGTGTTTGCGGAAGGCTAACAGCACGGCAGACCGTCTGAATTGAGCTGTTGATGACATCGTCAAGAAAACTTGAGCGTGGAGTTAATGGACTTGGAGTAAGGCGATTAGCATCGGGTTTGAATGTGCGCGTCTCGGTTACTTCGATAATGACAATTCCGATAATGGTAACGAGCAGTATGGCTGCACACGCATATAGTGCAAACAGTAACCGCTCTTCTCTGAGAATGGTAAGAGCGCCCAAAAAAAGTCCTTCAGCCACAAGAGCGATTAGTCCTAAGACTTTCGTTTTTGTGTTGACCTTCGCAAGGATATCGCCCCATTCCTTCTTGTTTTCGTTCATTACTGCTCCTCTGCAGTGGGTTTATAAACCAAATTTGCAGGGCTGCAATATGGCAATATGGAATCTGCTTTTTGTTATGGCGGCCCTGAGTGTAGTCGCTGCTCTATGTGGAGCAATCTGAATTATTAAGTGTTACAAATTAAAGCTGTTCCTCAACAACCCCGCGCACCATATCCCACCCCTGAAACCGGGGCAATAGACCTGAATATCTAGGCCTTCCATCACAAAGCACTTTAGCTTATTTGTGCAATTCATTGCTTTATAAGCATATTTGTTTTGCATTAACTTCTCACGCTAACTCCTTGTCCCGTAAAGAAAAAATCCGTTTTTCGTATTGACCTGGTGGTTTTTTTTCAATATAGTGGGCTTAAGTGGTGAAAAGTGGGTGAGAGTGGGAAATTGTGATGTTTCAAGGATCGACTCAACTGAGCGTAGATAACAAGGGCAGGCTCGCGATACCGGCAAGGTATCGCGACCTGCTGCTTGCGCATTGCGCGGGCAGCCTGGTGCTGACCGTGGATGCCGATGGCTGCCTGTTGATCTATCCCGAGCCGGAGTGGCGGCCGATCCTTGAGAAGTTGAACAAGCTTTCTTCTTTTAATCCCAAGAGTCGCGCGTTGCAGCGCTTGCTGGTCGGTAATGCTTCCGAGGTGGTGATGGATGGTGCGGGGCGGGTGTTGATTCCGCCGACGCTGCGCAGTTATGCCGGGCTGGACAAGCTGGTGATGCTGATCGGTCAGGGCAATAAATTCGAGTTGTGGGACGAGGCGAAGTGGCAGGCGCAGCAGGAAGCGGCGTTGTCGCTGATGGGTGGCGAGCTGCCGCCGGAGCTTGAGGGCTTTTCCTTGTGAGTGAGCGCGACGCCGGCGAGGTGAGCGAGAACGCCGCCTCGGGGCTGACGCACGAGACGGTGCTGTTGTCCGAGGCGGTCGAGGCGCTGGATATCAGGCCGGATGGCGTGTATGTGGACGGCACTTTCGGGCGCGGCGGGCATAGCGCACTGATTTTGCAGAAGCTGGGGCCGGAAGGCAGGCTGATCGCGTTGGACAAGGATCCGGCGGCGATTGCGGCGGGCAGTCAGTGGAGTGATGCGCGTTTCACGCTGGTGCATAGCGGATTCGATCAGTTGGCGCAGGTGTTGCGCGAGCTGGGGGTGGAGAAGGTGGATGGCGTCCTGCTGGATTTGGGGGTGTCGTCGCCGCAGCTGGACGAGGCGGCGCGGGGATTCAGTTTTCGCTTCGACGCGCCGCTGGACATGCGCATGGACACCAGCAGCGGGCTGACCGCGGCGGAGTGGCTGGCGACGGTGGATGAGGGTTTGCTCGGGGAGGTGATACGTGATTACGGCGAAGAACGGTTTGCTAAGCAGATTGCAAGGGCGGTTGTTGCGGCGCGCGCAGTTGCGCCTATCGAGACCACGCGGCAGCTCGTCGAGCTGGTTGGTAAAACGGTACGTACCCGTGAAGCTGGGCAGAATCCGGCAACGCGCACCTTTCAGGCTATACGGATTTATCTCAACCGGGAGCTCGAAGAGCTTGAGGGGATACTCCCAGAGTGCGTGACGCACCTGAAGCCGGGCGGACGTCTGGCGGTGATCAGCTTCCATTCGCTGGAGGATCGCATCGTGAAGCATTTCATGCGCGATATGGCGGAGGGCGACAAGCTGCCGCGCAATGTGCCTATTCGTGCCAGCGAAGTGCCGCAGGGCAGGATGCGTCTGGTCGGCAAGGCGGTGCGCGCGTCGGCGGCGGAAGTCTCGACCAATCCGCGCTCGCGCAGCGCGGTGTTGCGGGTTGCGGAGCGTAGCGATGTCGCCTAGCGCCAATGGTCTGAACGTGCTGCTGCTGATGGCGGTGGTGATGTGCGCGCTGAGCGTGGTTAGCTCGCAGCACAAGGCGCGCAAGATGTACATCGATCTGCAGAAGGAAAAGGAACTGGCGCAGCAGATGGAAATCGAGTGGGGGCAGTTGCAGTTGGAGTTGAGCACCCTGGCGACGCCGGGGCGGGTGGAGAAGATCGCAGAACAGCAGTTGCGCATGCAATTGCCTACGAGCGGACAAGTACAGTTTATAAGGGTTGTGCCTGACGGCCAAAGAGATCACCAGTCATGAATTATGCGGCCAGCGCAAATAGAGACGTCCCGGCAAAGTTGCCCGGATGGCGCGCCACCGCGTTGTTCGCGGCGCTGCTGGCGGGGCTGCTCGGCCTGATCGGCCGCAGCGCCTATCTGCAGGTGATGCACGACGACTTCCTGCAGGAAAAGGGCAATGCCCGCTACAGCCGCGTGATCGAAGTCAGCGCCCACCGCGGCATGATCACCGACCGCAACGGCGAGCCGCTCGCGGTCAGCACGCCGGTCGAATCGGTGTGGGCGAGTCCGGCCGAGGTTGTGGCCGACGGCCGTCAGGTCAAAGAGCTCGCGCAGATCCTCGGCATCGACATCGGCGACCTGAAGGAAAAGTTGGCCGACACCTCGCGCGATTTCGTTTACCTCAAGCGCCAGCTGCCGCCGGATCTGGCCGCGAAGGTCGTAGCGATGGGCATCCCCGGCATTTCGCTGCAACGCGAATACCGCCGCTTTTATCCCTCCGGCGAACAGACATCGCAGACGCTGGGCTTCACCGGTCAGGACGACAACGGACAGGAAGGGCTGGAGCTGTCGCTGCAGGATCATCTCGCCGGCAAGGCCGGCAGCCAGCGCGTGATCAAGGACAGGCGCGGCCGCATCGTCGAGGATGCCGGCAGCCTGCGCGCCCCGCGTCCCGGCAACGACATCGCACTCAGCCTGGACAGCAACGTGCAGCATATCGCCTACCGCGAGCTGGAGAGCGCGGTCCGCGAGCACAAGGCCAAGGCCGGCGCGGTGGTGGTGCTGGACGCGAAGACCGGCGAAGTGCTCGCGCTCGCCAACTATCCTGCCTATAACCCAAACAACCGCAGCAAGGTCAACATGCAGGCGATGCGCAACCGCGCCGTCGTCGACCTGTTCGAGCCGGGCTCGACGATGAAGCCGTTTACCGTCGCGACCGCGATCGAGAACGGCAAGGTGCGTCCCGATACCCGGATCAACACCGAGAACGGCGTGATCACCGTGGGCAACCGCAAGATTCACGATTCGCATGCCGAGAAGGAGCCGCTGACCGTCGCTCAGGTGATCCAGAAGTCCAGCAACGTCGGCTCGGCCAAGATGGCGCTGATGCTGCCGTCCGAAACGCTGTGGCAGAGCCTGTCCGACAGCGGCTTCGGCGCGTCGACCGGCAGCGGGTTTCCCGGCGAGGCTTTCGGCAGGCTGCGCGAGCCGGGCGGCTGGCGGCCGATCGAGCAGGCGACCATGTCCTACGGCCACGGTCTGTCGGTGAATCTTTTGCAACTGGCGCGCGCTTACACGATTTTTGCAGGCGACGGCGAGATCAAGCCGGTATCCATGCTCAGGCTGGAAGCGCCGGCAACCGGCAAGAAAGTGTTCTCCGAAAAGACCGCGCGCGCGCTGCGCGAGATGATGGAGGCGGTGGTGATGCCGGGCGGAACCGCGCCGCTGGCGCAGGTGGCCGGTTATCGCGTCGCAGGCAAGACCGGCACCGCGCACAAGCTCGAAGGCGGCCGTTACGTGAACCGCTATGTCGCTTCTTTCGTCGGCTTCGCGCCGGTGTCCGATCCGCGGCTGGTCGTCGCGGTGATGATAGACGAGCCGAGCAACGGCCAGTATTACGGCGGCCTGGTCGCCGCGCCGGTGTTCAGCAAGGTTACCGAAGGCTCGCTGCATGCGCTGAACGTGCCGAACGACGCGCCGCTGGACAATGTGCTCGCGCCGCCGGCGGAAATCATCAAGGAGGAGGTCTGATGTTTCCCCTTGAACAATTGAAACAGCTGAACGTGAACATTACCCGGCTGGTCACCGACAGCCGCGCGGTGCAGCCCGGCGACACCTTCGTCGCCTGTCCCGGCGAGAAGCTCGACGGGCGGCAGTTCATCGCGCAGGCGATTGCACAGGGCGCGAATGCGGTGATCTACGACTCGCACAACTTCACCTGGAATCCCGACTGGCAGGTGCCTAACCTGGGCGTGGCCGACCTGCGTCACAAGACCGGCGATCTGGCCGATGCGGTGTACGGCAAGCCGTCCGCGCGCCTGCATGTCGTAGGCGTCACCGGGACCAACGGCAAGACCTCGACCAGCCACTGGATCGCACAGGCGTTGAGCGATGCGGGAAATCGTTGCGCGCTGATCGGGACGCTGGGCAACGGCTTCGCCGGCGAACTCCAGCCCAGCGCGAACACCACGCCGGATGCGATCCGCGTGCACGGGCTGTTCGCCGACTACTTGAATCAAGGCGCATCCGCGGTCGCGATGGAGGTGTCGTCGCATGCGCTCGCACAGGGGCGCGTCAACGGCGTGCGCTTCGACATCGCGCTGCTGACCAACCTGAGCCGCGACCATCTCGATTATCACGGCGACATGGACAGCTATGCCGCGAGCAAGCGCAGGCTGTTCGACTGGGCTTCGTTGAAGTATGTCGTGCTGAATCTGGACGATGCGTTCGGCGTGCAACTTGCCGAAGAATTGAGCGGCGATCTCCCTCTCCCCAACCCTCTGGATGAAACAACTAGCCATTCGACTAGGCTGCAAACGACCGCAGCCAAGTCGCTGGTTATCCCGCAAGCGGGCGAGGGAGCGAACGAGTCGCTTCGCGATCATCCAATCCCGGAAGTAATTGGTTACGGATTGACCGATGCCGCACTGCAAAGGGCCGAGAAGCTGGGCATCCGCATGGTGTACGGCCGGGTGAGCGAGATGAGCGCGCGCGGTCTGTGTCTCGACATCCATTCGAGCTGGGGCGGCGCGCAACTGAAGAGCGGCCTGATCGGGCGCTTCAACGCGGAGAATCTGCTGGGCGTGCTGGCGGTGTTGCTGGCGGGCGGCATGCAACTTGACGCGGCGGTGCAATCGCTGTCCGGCGTACAGGCGGTCGCCGGGCGTATGCAGCGGCTGGGCGGCGCGGAGCAGCCTGCCGTGGTGGTCGATTACGCGCATACGCCGGATGCGCTGGAAAAGGTGCTGATGACCTTGCGCGAAGTGAATGCGGACGGCGAGCTAATTTGCGTGTTCGGCTGCGGCGGCGACCGCGACCGCGGCAAGCGCGAAATGATGGGGCGGGTCGCCGAGCGTTTCGCCGACCTCAGTGTTGTCACCAGCGACAACCCGCGCAGCGAAAAACCGGAATACATCATTGCCGACATTACGGTCGGCATGACTGAGAACAAACACCAGATTGTCGTCGAACGCGGCGCAGCCATTGCGCAGGCCATCGCGCAGGCAAGGGCACAGGACACCGTGCTGATCGCTGGCAAGGGGCACGAGGACTATCAGGAGATCGCAGGCGTGAGGCATCCGTTCAGCGACATCGTGGTTGCCGCATCCGCGCTGCAGGCATGGAGGGCGGCCGCATGAAGAAACTGGATATGGACGACGGCGTCATGATGTCTCTGTCGGAAGTCGCGAAGGCACTGGACGCGCGCATGGTCGGCAAGGATGTGCGCTTCCGCGCGGTTTCCACCGATAGCCGCAAGATCGCGGCCGGCGATTTGTTCGTCGCACTGCGTGGCGAGAACTTCGACGGCTACGAGTTCGTGTCGGGCGCGCTGCAGGACGGCGCGGTCGCGGCAATGGTCAACGCCGACAGCTACGAGGCCAACCCCTCAGTCCTGATGGAACCACTAGCCAATCGACTTACCCAGCAAGAAACGCTGGGTAAGTCGCTGGTTATCAGCACTCAGCACTCAGCCCTCAGCACTCAACCCTCCGTCCTCGTGGTCGAAGACACGCGTCTCGCGCTGGGCCAACTCGCCGCGTACTGGCGCCGCAAGTTCGAGGTCCCGCTGGTCGCGATCACCGGCAGCAACGGCAAGACCACGGTCAAAGAGATGCTGGCGAGCATCCTGCGCACTGCGGCGGGCAGCGACGACGCGGTGCTGGCGACGAAGGGGAATTTGAATAACGACATCGGCATGCCGCTGACGCTGCTGCAGCTGAACGCGCGGCATCGCTATGCGGTGATCGAGATGGGCATGAACCATCCGGGCGAGATCGACTACCTGACGCGCATCGCCTGCCCGGATGTCGCGCTGGTCAACAACGCCAGCGGCGCGCATCTGGAAGGGCTGGGCTCGGTCGAGGCGGTCGCGCAGGCCAAGGGCGAGATATTCGCCGGACTGGACGGCCACGGCACCGCGATGATCAATGCCGACGATCCCCATGCGCCGCTGTGGCGCGGGCTGGCCGGCACGCGCCAGCTGCTGGAGTTCGGTCTCGACGGCGATGCTGACATAGCCGGCTCATGGCATCCGCAGGACGGCGGCCTGCATCTGGACGTGCAGACGCCGCAGGGCGGCTTCTCGGTACAGCTGCAGGTGCCGGGCGAACACAACGCGCGCAACGCGCTGGCGGCGACGACCGCGGCCATCGCGCTGAACGTGCCGTTGGACACCATAGCCGAAGGCCTGCGCCGGTTCGGCGGCGTCGCCGGACGCCTGCAACGCAAGGCCGCCAAGCGCGGCGCTGTGCTGATCGACGACACCTATAACGCGAACCCCGCTTCGATGCGCGCTGCGATCGGCGTGCTCGCGCAGGTCGCCGGCAAGCGCATCTTTGTGCTGGGCGACATGGGTGAACTGGGCGAGGGCGCTGCGGCATTCCATGCGGAGATCGGCGGCGAGGCCAAGCGCGCCGGCATCGAGAAACTTTATGCGCTGGGCGAACTGAGCCGCAATGCTGTGCGCGAATTCGGCGATGGCGCGCGCCACTTCGAGCGCATCGAGGAACTGCTGGCCGAACTGGACAAGGAATTGGATGCGGACGTCACCGTGCTGGTGAAGGGTTCGCGCTTCATGAAAATGGAACGGGTGGTGGCCCACTGCGTGGACACCGTCGAAGAAAGGACGCACTAATGTTATTAGCCCTGGCCCAATCGCTGTCGCAGGACATCCGCTTCTTCAACGTGTTCAACTACATCACGCTGCGCGCGGTGCTGGCCGCGATGACCGCGTTGCTGATCTCGTTCATGGTCGGCCCGGCGATGATACGCAAGCTGGCGGCGATGAAGATCGGCCAGTCGGTGCGCACCGACGGTCCGCAGACTCACCTCGTGAAGGCTGGTACGCCGACGATGGGCGGCGCGCTGATCCTGACCTCGGTCGCGATCACCACGCTGCTGTGGGGCGACCTGCACAATGCCTACATCTGGGTCGTGCTGTTCGCCACGCTGGGCGTCGGCGCGATCGGCTGGGTGGACGACTACCGCAAGGTCGTCCACCGAAACCCCAAGGGCCTGTCGGCCAAGGCCAAGATGTTCTGGCAGTCGCTGGTCGCGCTGGCGGTCGGCATCTACCTGTGGAAGACATCGACGCTGCCGGCGCAGACCGAGCTGATCGTGCCGTTCTTCAAGTACCTGGTGTTCCCGCTGGGCGCGCTCGGTTTCATCGTGCTGGTCTACCTGGTCATCGTCGGCAGCAGCAACGCGGTGAACCTGACCGACGGTCTCGACGGCCTGGCGATTCTGCCGACGGTGATGGTCAGCGGCGCGCTGGCGATCTTCGCCTATGTCGCGGGCCATGCGGTGTTCTCCAAATATCTCGGCGTGCCCTACATCCCCGGTGCGGGCGAACTCGCGGTGTTCTGCCTCGCGATCTCGGGCGCGGGCTTGGCCTTCCTGTGGTTCAACGCCTATCCCGCCGAGGTGTTCATGGGCGACGTCGGCGCGCTGGCGCTGGGCGCGGCGCTGGGCACCGTCGCGGTGATCATCCGCCAGGAACTGGTGCTGTTCATCATGGGCGGCGTGTTCGTCGTCGAGGCGGTGTCGGTGATGCTGCAGGTGTCGTACTTCAAGTACACGAAAAGGAGATACGGCGAAGGCAAGCGCATCCTGCTGATGGCGCCACTGCATCACCACTTCGAACAGAAGGGCTGGAAGGAAACGCAGGTCGTGGTGCGGTTCTGGATCATCACGATGTTGCTGGTGTTGATCGGACTCGCAACATTGAAATTGAGGTAGACGTAAGTAGGAAGACGTAAGACGTAAGTTGGGTGGGGGTAACTAATAACTTACGTCTTACGTCTCACGACTGCTTTTAGGAGATGCATTGAACAAATGGGCTGACAAACATGTGCTGGTGCTCGGTCTCGGAGAGACCGGGCTCTCGCTCGCGCGCTGGTTGAGCGCGCAGGGCGCGCGCGTGCGCGTCGCCGACAGCCGCGACAATCCGCCCGGAGTGGATGTGTTGCGTAATGCATGTCCGCAGGTGGACATGCGTTGCGGGGCGTTCGGCGACAGCCTGCTGGATGGCATAGCCAGCATCGCGATCAGCCCCGGCGTGCCGCTGGCCGATCCTTTCGTGCAGCGCGCTGTCGCGCGCGGCATCCCTGTCGAGGGCGACATCGAACTCTTCGCCCAACAACTCGCAATTTTCGACTTGCGTCTTACGACCAAGGTTCTGGCGATCACCGGTGCGAATGGCAAGACCACCGTCACCAGCATGGTCGAGCATCTGTGCAAGGCCGCGGGCAAGGATGCGGTCGCGGCGGGCAACATCTCGCCGGCGGTGCTGGACGTGGTGTTGCAGCGCGGCGACAAGCAGCCGGAAGTGTGGGTGCTGGAACTGTCCAGCTTCCAGCTGGAAACGACATTCACACTGAATGCCGACGCGGCGACGGTGCTGAACATCAGCGAGGATCACCTCGACCGTTATGACGGCATGGACGGATACGCCGCAGCGAAGGCGCGCATTTTCAACGGCAGCGGCGTGCAACTGCTGAACCGCGACGATGCGCGCAGCATGGGCATGGCGCTGCCGGGTAGGGAAGTCGTGACCTTCGGTCTCGATGCGCCGAAGAACGAGAGCGACTGGGGCATCGTTTGCGACGGTGCGGATATCTGGTTGGTGCAGGGCGGCGAGCGCCTGCTGAAGGCCAGCGAACTGCAGGTGACGGGGCTGCACAATGTCGCGAATGCGCTCGCCGCACTGGCGCTGTGCCGCGCGATCGACCTGCCGATGCAGGCTCTGCTGGATGCGTTGCGCGGCTTCAAGGGCCTGCCGCACCGCGTCGAGCGCGTCGCCGAGATAGACGGCGTGGTCTATTACGACGACTCCAAGGGCACCAACGTCGGCGCGACCGAGGCCGCGCTGAAGGGTTTGGGACGCAAGGCGGTGGTGATACTCGGCGGCGAAGGCAAGGGACAGGATTTCTCTCCGCTGAATCCTGCGGTCGCGCAGCATGCGCGCGCGGTGGTGCTGATCGGGCGCGATGCGCCGCTGATCGAGGCCGCGCTGCAGGGCTGCGGCGTGCTGCTGCAGCGGGCCGCCGACATGAACGATGCCGTGCGTAAATCGGCGAAACTCGCGCAGCGCGGCGATGCGGTGCTGCTGTCCCCTGCCTGCGCCAGCTTCGATATGTTCAGGAATTACGCGCATCGCGCCGAGGTGTTCGTCGCCGCGGTGCGCGATCTGCAAAAGCCTGTCCTGAGCTCTGTCGAAGGGCCTGTCCTGAGCCCTGTCGAAGGAGGGGCAGCGTAAATGGTCTCCATGGTCAAGACGCGCACCAAGCCGCCGCAGGCGCAGTTCGACGAACTGCTGCTGTGGGTGCTGGCCGGCCTGCTGGCGCTCGGTCTGGTGATGGTGTATTCCGCGTCTATCGCGACCGCCGAGGGCAGCAAGTTCACCGGCTACCAGCCGGGCTATTACCTGATGCGCCACGGCATCTTCATCGCCATCGGCGTTGCCGCCGGCGCTTTCGCGTTCAGTGTGCCGGTGCAGACCTGGCAGAGTTATGCGCCCGTGCTGTTCGTCACCGGCGTGTTCTTGCTGGTCCTGGTGCTGATCCCCGGCATCGGCAAATCGGTCAACGGCAGCCAGCGCTGGCTGTCGCTGTTCGTCATCAACCTGCAGCCGTCGGAACTGATGAAGCTGTTTGCGGTGATGTATGCATCGAGCTACGTGGTGCGCAAAGTCAAGGTCAAGGACACCTTCGTCAAGGCGTTCGTGCCGATGTTCGCGGTGATGGTGCTGGTCGGATTCCTGCTTCTGTTAGAGCCGGACATGGGCGCGTTCGTCGTGATCATCGCGATCGCGCTGGGCACGCTGTGGCTGGGCGGTTTCAACGGCAAGGTGTTCGCCGCGCTGGTGTTCGCGCTGCCGATGGCATTCGCCGCGCTGATCCTGTCGTCGCCCTACCGCATGCAGCGTGTGATCGGTTTCATGGACCCCTGGGCCGATCCCTACGGCAAGGGCTACCAGCTCTCCCACGCGCTGATCGCGTTCGGCCGCGGCGAATGGTTCGGTGTCGGACTGGGCGGCAGCGTGGAAAAGCTGTTCTACCTACCGGAAGCGCACACGGACTTCTTGATGGCGGTGATCGCCGAGGAGCTCGGCCTGTTTGGCGTCGCCGCAGTGATAGTCCTGTTCGCGATATTCGTGCTGCGCGCATTCCAGATCGGCCGCCATGCCGCCTTCTTGGACCGCAACTACTCCGCGCTGGTCGCGCAGGGAATAGGTGTGTGGCTGGGTGTGCAGGCGATGATCAATATCGGCGTGAACATGGGCGTGCTGCCGACCAAGGGATTGACGCTGCCATTCCTCAGTTTCGGCGGCAGCGGCGTGGTGGTGAACTGCATCGCCGCGGCGGTTTTGTTGCGTGTCGACTACGAGAATCGGCGTGTTGCTAGAGGACTGCCGGTATGAATATGGAAAAACAATTCAGTCCACGAAAGACACGAAAAGCACGAAAGCTGGATTGTTCAGATTTCGTTCGTGTCTTTTCGTGTCTTTCGTGGACCAAAGGGGTTCGGTTTGGAGTAAACGAATGAGCCGTTCGATCTTGATCATGGCAGGCGGCACCGGCGGACACATCATGCCGGGGCTGGCGGTCGCCGACGTGCTGCGTGCCGAAGGCTGGACCGTGACTTGGCTGGGCGCGCCCAACAGCATGGAGGCTGAGCTGGTGCCGAAGCACGGCTACGAGGTCGCGTGGGTGAATTTCTCCGGCCTGCGCGGCAAGGGAATGCTGCGCAAGCTGATGCTGCCGTTCAATTTGCTGCGCGCGCTGGGCCAGAGTGCTTCGGCGATGTTCCGCCATCGTCCCGACGTGGTGCTCGGGCTGGGAGGTTACATCACCTTCCCCGGCGGACTGATGGCCGCGTTGCTGCGTCGTCCGCTGGTGATACACGAGCAGAACTCCATCGCCGGGCTGAGCAACAAGGTGCTGGCACGGATATCGCAACGCGTGCTGAGCGGCTTCCCGGATGTGTTGCCGGACGTCGAGTGGTGCGGCAATCCTGTGCGCGGCAGCATCGCTGCATTGCCTGAACCGGCGCAGCGTTACGCCGCGCGCAGCGGCAAGTTGAATGTGCTGGTTGTCGGCGGCAGCCTGGGCGCGAAGGCGCTGAACGAAGCGCTGCCGCAGGCGCTGGCGTTGCTGAGCAATGAGCGCAGCCCTCTCCCCAACCCTCTCCCGCAAGCGGGAGAGGGGGCAAACGAATCGCTGCGCGAGTGTCCCTTCAACGTGGTGCATCAGACCGGCAAGCAGCACTTCGAGGCGGTGCAGCAGCTGTACCGTAATGCAGGCGTGCAGGCCGATATCCGTCCCTTCCTCGACGATATGGCCGGCTGCTATGCGGATGCAGATGTGGTGATCTGCCGCGCCGGTGCACTGACGGTCGCCGAGCTGGCCGCGGCGGGCGTGGCCAGCATCCTCGTGCCGTTCCCGTTCGCGGTGGACGACCACCAGACGCATAACGCGCGCTTCCTGTCGGAGCGCGGTGCGGCGGTGCTGCTGCCGCAGACCGAACTGAATGCGGAGAAGCTCGCGCAACTGTTGCACGAACTGACCCGCGAAAAATTATTGGCAATGGCGCAACAGGCGCGCAGCGTGGCGAAGGTCGATGCGGCGCAACGGGTGGCGGACGTGTGCAAGGAGCTGGCCGAGATATGAAACATAAAATTAAAAACATCCACTTCGTCGGCATCGGCGGCTCCGGCATGAACGGCATCGCCGAGGTGTTGCTGAACCTCGGGTTCAAGGTCAGCGGTTCGGATCTGGCCGAGAGCGCGGTGACGCAGCGCTTGCAGGCGCTGGGCGTGTCCATCCATTACGGCCATGCGGCGGACAATCTCAAGGAGGTCGATGCGGTCGTGACTTCCACCGCGGTGAAGGCGGACAACCCTGAAGTGGTCGCGGCGCGCGAACGCAAGATCCCCGTGGTGCCGCGCGCGGTGATGCTGGCCGAGCTGATGCGTCTGCGCCAGGGCATCGCCATCGCCGGTACGCACGGCAAGACTACGACGACCTCGCTGGTGACCAGCGTGCTGGCCAAGGGCGGCTACGATCCGACCTTCGTGATCGGTGGCAGGCTCAACAGCAGCGGCGCGAACGCGCGCCTGGGGACGGGCGAATTTATCGTCGCCGAGGCGGACGAATCGGATGCGTCCTTCCTGCACCTCACGCCCATCCTCGCGGTCATCACTAACATCGACGCCGACCACATGGAGACCTACGGCCACGACTTCGAGAAGCTGAAATCGGCCTTTGTCGAATTCATCGAACACCTGCCGTTCTATGGTCGCGCAATGGTGTGCGTGGACGACCCCAACGTGCGCGACATCCTGCCGCGCATCACCAAGCCGGTCACCACTTACGGTTTTTGCGAGGACGCACAGATACGCGCGGTGAACGTGCGCCACGAGGGCGGCAAGATGCGCTATACCGCCCTGTGCCGCCACAACAGCGTGCCCATCGATCTCGACGTGACGCTGAACCTCGCGGGCATGCACAACGTGCTGAATTCGCTCGCGGCGATAGCCGTCGCGCTGGAAGTCGGCGTCGAGGCGGATGCGATTGTCGCTGCCCTGGCTGAGTTTGAAGGTGTGGGGAGGCGCATGCAGCGCTACGGCGAGATTCCGCTCGCGGACGGAGGTTCGTTCACGCTGCTCGACGACTACGGCCATCACCCGGTGGAGATGAAGGCGACGCTGGCCGCTGTGCGCGGCGCGTTCCCGGACAAGCGGCTGGTGCTGGCGTTCCAGCCGCACCGCTACACGCGCACGCGCGACCTGTTCGAGGACTTCGTGCAGGTGATGTGCAGCGTCGATGCGTTGCTGTTGGCGGAAGTGTATGCGGCGGGAGAGACGCCTATCGTCGCCGCTAATGGGCGCGCGCTGATGCACGCGCTACGCGTCGCGGGACAGAGCGAGGCGGTGTTTGTCGAGCAGATCGCCGACATGCCGCAGGCCATCCTGCAGATGGCGCGCGACGGCGACGTGGTGATCACGATGGGGGCGGGTTCGATAGGCGGCGTGCCGGGAAAGTTAGTGCGGAGTGTCGAGTGCTGAGTATGTGCGCGAACCCAAAATTATCCAGCCCAGAACTCGGCACCCAGCCCTCGGCACTCAGACCTCAGTCCTCAACACTGGGTTTGCGGGGCGAAATGCGCTTCGACGTGCCTATGCGTAAGCACACCAGCTGGCGTGCGGGCGGTGTCGCGCGCCGGATGTATCGTCCGGCCGACCTCGATGACTTGTTGGTGTTCCTGCGCACGTTGCCGGAGGACGAGCCGCTGGTTGCGGTGGGCTTGGGCAGCAACCTGCTGGTGCGCGACGGCGGTCTGCGCGGCACGGTGTTGTTGCTGCACGGCGCATTGACGGAACTGCGTCTAGCTGCGGACGGAACGATCTATGTCGAGGCCGGTGTCGCAGGCGCGAAGCTCGCGCGTTTTGCCTCGCTGCAAAACCTGCGCGGCGCGGAGTTCTTCGCCGGTATCCCCGGCACGGTCGGCGGCATGCTGGCGATGAACGCGGGCTGCTACGGCAGCGAGATTTGGGAGCGCGTGTCGCAGGTGCGGACGGTAAATCGGTGCGGCGAGTTGCGCACACGCACGGCTGAGGATTACGAGATCGCTTATCGCCATGTGGCGTTAAAGGAGAAGGGAGAAGGGAGAAGGGAGCAGGGTGATGCAGCGGCCGAAGGTTTGACCCTTCCCCCTTCCCCCTTCCCTCTTCCCCATGAAGAGTTTTTCGTTTCCGCAACGATGAAGTTCGAGGCGGGCGACGGCGATGCCGCGCGGCAGGAGATCAAGGCGTTGCTGGCCAAGCGCATCGCCAGCCAGCCGTTGAATCTGCCGAATGCCGGTTCGGTGTTCCGCAATCCGCCGAATGATTTCGCGGCGCGGCTGATCCAGCAATGCGGGCTGAAGGGCAAGCGCATCGGCGGGGCGCAGGTGTCGGAGAAGCATGCGAACTTCATCGTCAACACAGGCGACGCGACCGCGGCGGACATCGAGAACATGATCAACGAAGTGAGGGCGACGGTCGCCGCGCAGACCGGGGTGCAGCTGCATCCCGAAGTGAGAATCATAGGAGAGGCAGCTTGAAGAATTTAGGAAAAGTGGCGGTGCTGTTCGGCGGCAAATCCGCCGAGCGCGAGGTCTCGCTGAAGAGCGGCGCGGCAGTGCTGGCCGCGTTGCAGCGCAGCGGTGTGGATGCGCATGCGTTCGATCCGGCGGTGCAGAACCTGCAGGCGCTACGCGACGAGGGTTACGACCGCGCGTTCATCGCGCTGCACGGACGCGGCGGCGAGGACGGCACGGTGCAGGGCGCGCTGGAACTGCTGGGCATCCCGTACACCGGCAGCGGCGTGCTGGCTTCCGCGTTGGGCATGGACAAGTGGCGCACCAAGCTGGTGTGGCAGGCGGCGGGCCTGCCGATACCGGCCTACACCTTGCTGAACGAACACAGCGACTGGGACGCGGTGGCCGCACAGCTTGGATTGCCGATATTCGTGAAGCCGGCGAACGAGGGCTCCAGCGTCGGCATCGGCAAGGCGAAGACGGTCGAACAGTTGCAGGCGGCGTACCGCGAGGCGGCGAAGCACGACAAGCTGGTGATCGCCGAGAGCTTCATCGGCGGCGGCGAATACACCGCGGCGATCCTGGGCGATATCGCGTTACCGGTCATCAAGATCGAGCCGGCCAACGAGTTCTACGACTACGAGGCGAAATACCTGCGCGACGACACGCGCTACCTGTGCCCCTGCGGCCTGAGCGCCGAGAAGGAAGCCGAGATACAGCATCTGGCGAAGCTGGCATTCGCGCTGATCGGCGGTCAGGGCTGGGGGCGCGTGGATTTCCTGATGGGAGAGGACGGCCAGCCTTATTTGCTGGAGATCAACACCTCGCCGGGGATGACCGACCACAGCCTGGTGCCGATGGCGGCGCGGCAGGCGGGCATTTCATTCGAGCAGTTGGTGCTGTCGGTATTGGAAAAAGCGCATGTGGGATAACGCACCGCTGCTGCGCAACATCGCCAGCGCGCTGATGACATTCAGCGTGCTGGCGGTGCTGTACGGCGCTGCGTATTACACGGTGCATCTGCCGGGGCTGTTCCCGCTGCACAGCGTGCGCTTGGATGCGCCGCCGCAGCGGGTGATTCCAGAGGAGGTGCTGCAGAAGGTGCGGGGCGAGGTGAACGGCAATTTTTTCACGGTGGATATCGATAGCTTGCGCGCATCGTTGGAGCAACTGCCTTGGGTGCGCAGCGTCAACATCAGGCGCGAGTTTCCGGACCGGCTGACGGTGCAATTGGAAGAGCACCAGATATTGGCGCGTTGGAACGGTGCATCGCTGGTGAACACCCACGGAGAGGTGTTCGACGCGCAGAGCGCAGAGGTGCTGCCGTCGTTCGTTGGACAGGACGGCGATTCTTACGAGATATCGCAGCGCTACGGCGAGTTCGGCGAGCAGTTGGAGCCGCTGAGGCTGAGGGTCGCACAGATCGCGCTGAGTCCACGCCATGCCTGGCAGTTGCATTTGAGCAACGGCATGGTGCTGGAACTGGGACGCGAAGAGATGGAGCAGCGCCTCGCGCGCTTCGTCGAGGTGTATCCGTACAGCCTCGCGGCGCTGGAGGGTTCGGTGAAATATGTGGATTTGCGTTACCGCAACGGCTTCGCGCTGGGCGGGGCGTTCAACGGTTAAGGGGCGGCAGGGAGTAAACGATGAGCAGAAACAGCAAGGAAGCCAAAAATCTGGTGGTCGGTCTGGATATCGGTACGTCCAAGATCGTCGCCATCGTCGGCGAGGTCAAGCCGGACGGTGCGCTGGAGGTGATCGGCATGGGCATGCATGCATCCAGCGGCATGAAGAAAGGCATGGTGGTCAATATCGAGGCGACAGTCGGCGCGATCCAGCGCGCGCTGGAAGAGGCCGAGCTGATGGCGGATTGCAAGATCCGCGAGGTCTGCACCGGCATCGCCGGCAGCCACATCCGCGGCATTAATTCGCGCGGCATGGTGAAGATCAAGGAGAAGGAAGTGATGGCCCCCGACATCGAGCGCGTGATGGAAACCGCCAGCTCGATCAGCCTGCCGGGCGACCAGCAGATCCTGCATATCCTCGAACAGGAATTCAGCATCGACGGGCAGGACGGCATCAAGAAGCCGCTGGGCATGAGCGGCATGCGCCTCGACGTGGAAGTGCACATCGTCAGCGGCGCAGTCGCCGCGGTGCAGAACATCATGAAGTGCATCCACCGCTGCGGGCTGGAAGTCAACGAGCTGATTCTGCAGCCGCTGGCGTCCTCCAAGGCGGTGCTGGAGGAAGACGAGAAGGAACTGGGCGTGTGCATCGTCGACATCGGCGGCGGCACGACCGACATCGCGGTGTTCACCGGCGGCGCGATCCGCCATACCGCGGTGATCCCGATCGCGGGCGACCAGATCACCAACGATATCGCGATGGCGTTGCGCACGCCGACGCAGGACGCCGAAGACATCAAGATCAAACACGGCTGCGCGCTGCGCCAGCTGGCCGACGACGGCATGATCGAAGTTCCGGGTGTGGGTGAGCGCGGGCCGCGCATGCTGTCGCGCCAGACATTGGCCGAGGTGATCGAGCCGCGCGTCGAGGAACTGTATTCGCTGGTGCAGCAGGAGCTGCGCCGCAGCGGCTTCGAGGATCTGCTGTCTTCCGGCATCGTCATCACCGGCGGCAGCGCCGCGATGCAGGGCATGGTCGAACTGGGCGAGGAAATCTTCCATATGCCGGTGCGGCTGGGCATTCCCAAATATGTCGGCGGCTTGTCCGATGTCGTGAAAACGCCGCGCATGGCGACCGGTGTCGGTCTGCTGTTGTACGGGCTGGAACATCATCAACGTAACGAGGAGACGCGTATGCAAACGAGTTCTTTCGGCGATGTACTGGCAAGGATGAAAGCCTGGTTCCAGGGCAATTTTTAAATCCATTCCTCGGGCGCATCGTCGTGCGGTGCTTCTGGGAATGAATTTCGGGGTTTAGTAACAGGTTGGGTTCAGGGTTGGTTTTGCAATTAAGAAAAGGAGAAGACGATGTTTGAATTATTGGAAGCTGAGACTCAGGATGCGGTCATCAAGGTGATCGGTGTGGGCGGCTGCGGCGGAAATGCGGTGGACCACATGATCGAGCAAGGCGTGCAAGGGGTGGAGTTCATCGTCATCAACACCGATGCGCAGGCGCTCAAGCGCAGCAAGGCGCGCACCCAGCTGCAGATCGGTGTGAACATCACCAAGGGCCTGGGCGCCGGTGCGAAGCCGTCGGTCGGACAGGCGGCGGCGGAAGAAGATCGCGAGCGCATCAAGGAAATGCTGAGTGGCGCTGACATGGTGTTTATCACCGCGGGCATGGGCGGCGGCACCGGCACCGGCGCTGCGCCCATCGTCGCGCAGATCGCGCGCGAGCTGGACATCCTGACCGTGGCAGTGGTCACCAAGCCGTTCACCTATGAAGGCAACCGCATGCGTTTCGCGAAGGCCGGCATCGAGGCGCTGCACGAGCATGTCGATTCGCTGATCATCGTGCCGAACTCCAAGCTGATGGAAGTGCTGGGTACGGACATCACCGTGCCGGAAGCATTCAAGGCTGCGAACGGCGTATTGCAGGGTGCGGTGGCCGGCATCGCCGAGGTCATCAATGTCCCCGGCCTGATCAACGTGGACTTTGCGGACGTAAAGACCGTGATGTCGGAAAACGGCATGGCAATGATGGGCTCCGCGATCGCCAACGGGCCTGACCGTGCGCGCACCGCAGCCGAGCGCGCGATCGCCAGCCCGTTGCTGGAAGACGTGGATATGTCCGGCGCGCGCGGCGTGCTGGTGAACATCACGTCGAGCATCAACCTGAAACTGAAGGAAATCGACGACGTGATGGAATGCGTGCAGTTTGCCGCGGAAGAAGCGACCGTGATCGTCGGCTCGGTGTTCGACGAGGCGATGGGCGACGAGCTGCGCGTGACTGTCGTGGCGACCGGTTTGGGCGCACCGCTGGCACGCAAGCAATCGAAGCCGGAAGTGGTGTATCGCGGCGAGGAAGCGACTTACCAGCGCACCGGCACCGACAACCAGCCGGTCGCCAATCCGGGCGTGAATTACAGCGAGCTGGATACGCCCGCAGTGATGCGTCGCGGCCGCCGCGAGCAGATCGATGCGATGGAGAAGTCCGGCATGGATACGCTCGACATCCCGTCGTTCCTGCGCAAACAGGCGGATTAAGATTGGGACTGAGGACTGAGGACTGAGGACTGAGGACTGAGGACTGAGGACTGAGGACTGAGGACTGAGGGCTGAGGACTGAGGACTGAGGACTGAGGACTGGGAGG